>ERZ827450.2410-NODE-2410-length-15404-cov-3.205746_pt1 | contig 15404 bp, 26 predicted proteins | sample MGYA00519773_ERZ827450 | MGnify/ENA primary metagenome ERZ827450 (study PRJEB31778, sample SAMEA3449306) | human gut metagenome | biome: human gut; feature: human-associated habitat; material: faeces | place: United Kingdom | collected 2010/2012 ...
CATCGCCCGCCCTATTGCCTGCGGCAACAGGGTCCCACCCCAGCGGACGGTCCTCAGAGAAACTCCCGCCGTGTCAGACTGTGGCTTCGTACCGGGCATACTCTCCCAGCTTTTCAAAGCCGAGGCGGGTGTAAAAGTGCACCCGTTCCGGGGAGCAGAGGAAAAGGGGCTGCAGGCCCTGCGCCGAGAGGGTGTTGGCCAGCCGGACGATAAGCCGCCCGCCGATGCCGCGCCCCCGCAGGGGCTCCGCAGTCTCGCCGCAGGCCATGTAAGCCTGCTCCGTTCCAATGGCATAAGCGCCCACGGTGCAGGCAAGCTCCCCTCCCTGCTCCAGAGCCCAGACCACAGCCCTGCCGCGGGCGCGCTTTGAGCAGAGCTCAGAGTAAAAGTCATCCCGCCGCGTGGGGCGGTCCGGAAACAGCATCTGTGCAACGGGGCCCGCCGGGGGCTCCGGGTCAAAATGCAGGGAAGCCCAGAGCGTTTCTTCCACAGCGGGTTCCGGCAGCTGCTTTCCGGGTGCCAGGCCAAAGACAAAAAGGGACTTTACCCGGGCCCAGCCGGTGGGCGGCGGGCACTCGGCTTCGTCCAGGATGACCGCCTTACAGCCGCAGAAATGCAGGAAGCTGGCCAGTTCATCCGGGTTGGCATGGCCCGCCAGCCAGGCGGTACTGCCGCCCACATCCAGCGCCAGCGTTGGCCCGGCGAAGAACCGGCCCGGCTGGCTTTTGCCGAAGAGCGCCAGCGCCTGCGGCATCGTGACTCCAAGGCAGAGCTTTCCGCGGCAGGCGCTGCGGAACCGCTGCCTCTGGCGGGGCGTTCTGACCTGCGTGATCATTTCAGTGCGTTGACGATGTTCTTGAACTCGCGGCCGCGCACCTCAAAGTTGGGGTAGAGGTCGAAGGAGGCGCTGGCGGGAGACAGGATGATGATATCGCCGGGCTTTGCGGCGGCACGGGCCAGCTCCACAGCGTGCTGCATATTGTCCGCGTGCTGGATGGGCAGTGCGGCCTCGTTGAAGCCGGGGTCTTCCCGCAGGGCCTTTTCAATGCGGGGGCCGGTGGCACCCATCAGCACCAGATCCTTGACGTGAGCCACGATCTCGGGGGCCAGCGGCTCATAGGGGATGTGCTTATCGTAGCCGCCCGCAATGAGGATGACCTTCTGGTCAAAGCTGCGCAGGCCCGCAATGGTGCGGGTGGGGCTGGTGCCGATGGAATCGTTGTAGTAGAGCACGCCGTCCAGCGTGCGCACCGGCTCAATGCGGTGCTCCACGCCGGTAAAGGTGCTGCCCACCTTCTGGATGGCCTCCACGGGCACCTCTCCCCAGACTGCGGCAGCAGCGGCCAGCAGATTCTCGATGTTGTGTAGGCCCCGCAGCTTGATGTCCTTCTGGGCCAGGAAGGGCGTTACCACGCCGTCCTCGGCCATGCAGAGCATGTTGTCCTCTTTGCGCAGGAATGCACCGTTGTCGGTATCGTGCAGGCGGGTGAACCAGACCTGCCTGCCCTTGCAGTCCTTCTGCATGGAGCGGCTGATCTCGTTCTCGTAGCCCAGCACGGCACGGCAGGGCGGGTTCTGGTAAAGCAGGATGTTGCGTTTTGCGTCGATGTACTCCTGCATATCCTTGTGGTGATCGAGGTGGTTGGGGGTGACGTTGGTCACCACCGCGATCTTCGGGCTCTGGTGCATGCTGATGAGCTGGAAGCTGGACAGCTCCACCACAGCCACATCCTCCGGCCGGACCTCAGGCAGCATGGGCAGCAGGGCTGCGCCGATGTTGCCGCCCAGATGCACCTTGCGGCCTGCGGCCTCGTAGAACTTGGAGATGAGGGTGGTGGTGGTGGTCTTGCCGTCAGAGCCGGTCACGGCCACGATCTCGCAGGGGCACAGCTCAAAAAAGAGTTCTACCTCGCTGGTCACAAGCGCACCGGCCTGTTTGGCGGCCTGCAGCTCCGGCTTAAAGAATTCATAGCCGGGGGTGCGCATGATGATATCCTGTCCGGCAAAGCCATCGGTATAATGCTCGCCAAGGCTGAGCTTTACGTTCAGCTTGCGCAGCGTATCGGCGTAATCACCAAAATCATCCAAGCTCTTTTTCTGGTCGCAGAGGGTGATATCTGCCCCCAGCGCGGCAAGCATAGTGATGCACGGTTTGTGGCTGACGCCCGCACCGATGAATGCCACCTTTTTGCCAGCGACCATTGCTTTAAGTTGTTCCATGGGAGTCATAATGGAAAAACCTCCTGACAAATAAATTTGGAGCCGCGCTGACAATGCAGCAGCCCCACAAAAATGCCCTTGTACGCAACTATTATATACGCATTCCCCGCCTGTTGCAATCAATCCGGGCAAAAAGTTTGCCTGCGGCCGGTTACAGCCGCAGGCAAACAACTTATTCCGTCAATTATTCCTGGTTGCCGATGGGAATACCGTGGTTATCCAGCAGATGCTCGATTTTGGTCATCGGGTCGATGATGCTGGATACGCTCATATCATGGTTGATGGCAGCGATGAAATAAGCGGTGTACTTAGACAAATCAACATCAAAGTACCAGGGGCGCTCCAACAGCTCCGGCTTGCGGTAGGTCAGGTTGGTGCCCAGCACAGCCTTGATGATGCCGTCATTGTAGGCTTTGTCGAACTTATCCAGACCGGCAGTGAACAGCGGGAAGGTGGCGCAGGTAAAGATATTCTTGGCACCACGCATCTTCAGCTCATAGCCGATGTCCAGCATGGACTCGCCGGAAGCGATAATATCATCGGCAATGAAGACGTCCTTACCCTTGACATCCTCGCCCAGGTATTCATGGGCAACAATGGGGTTGCGGCCATTCACAACGCGGCTGTAATCACGGCGTTTGTAGAACATACCCAGGTTGCAGCCCAGCACGCTGGAGAAGTACATGTTGCGGTTCATGGCGCCTTCATCCGGGGAAACGACCAGGAAGTGCTCCTTGCTGAAGTTGACATCCGGTACATGGTGCAGCAGGCACTTGAGCACCTGATAGGTGGGCATAACGTTATCGAAGCTCATCAGGGGCACAGCGTTCATTACGCGGGGGTCATGAGCATCAAAGGTAATAATGTTCTTAACGCCCATGGCGCGCAGCTGCTGCAGAGCGTAAGCGCAGTCCAGGCTTTCGCGGCTGACGCGGCGATGCTGGCGGCCGCCATACAGACTGGGCATGATCACGCTGATACGGTGCGCACGGCCGGAAACAGCCTGGATCAGGCGGATCAGATTCTGGAAATGGTCATCCGGGGAAAGATGGTTTTCGTAACCAAACAGGTTGTAGGTCACGCTGTAGTTGCCCGGATCGACAAAAATGTAGATATCATCGCCACGAGTGGAAGCCTTGACAAGGCCCTTAGCATCACCGGACTGGAAACGCGGGCAGTCAGAAGGAATGATGAAAGTGTCCACATCCATTCCAATTTCACGCGCCCAACGCACCAGATGGCCGTCTACCAGGTTGCAAAGTTCCTCTGCACCCGGGCAGGCCAGCAGTGCCAGATCAGCGATCGCGGCTTCTTTGCGGAAAAAGTCGCGGGGGCCCATCGATTGTTCTGCCATAACATTAGCTCCTTTATCGATTTTCATTGTGCTTTTGTTTGTGCATACTGCGGCGGTTTTTGCCGCACTTCTAAACATATTCTAACACATACCCACCGCAAAAACAGCCCTTATTTTCTCTTTTTGCTGTGTTTTCGCCATTTTCCGCGCTTTGCACATTCGTCAACTTTCTTTTATCAAAAAATTCTGTATGATTTTACAATTTTTTAACAAAGCGTTGTGTTTTTTGCCCGCAGCAGTCCGATTATGCCTGTCCCTATGCAGGAAATCCTCTTTCTTGTGTCCATTTGGTTTGGTTTTGCCATGAACTTTTGGTGCATGGTGTACCTGTATTGTTGGCATTTTCCGGTTGGGTAAACAGTTCAGCCTGCCCCCTCCCCTGCCAACCATGCACAAATCTACCCATATATAAACGCATAAACAAAAACAGCGCCCGCTTATTCAGCAGGCGCTGTTCTTAATTCATGCTATCTGTCAATCAGACCAATTCGATAATGGCCATTTCGGCAGCGTCACCGCGGCGCATACCAGTCTTGATAATGCGGGTGTAACCACCATTGCGGTCAGCGTACTTGGGTGCATAAACGTCCATAACCTTCTTGGCAACATCCTCTTTGGTGATGTAGCTGAAGATCTGGCGCTTGGTATGCAGGTCGCCGCTCTTGCCGAGGGTGACCATCTTTTCGGCCATAGCGCGAACTTCCTTAGCGCGGGTAACGGTGGTTTCAATCTTGCCGTTCTCAAACAGGTAAGTGACCATCGCACGCAGCATGGCGTTGCGGCTATCGGTAGCGCGGCCGAGCTTTCTAGTACCGGGCATTCCGTTTCACTCCTTTACAAATCAGTTGTCTTCGTCTTTGGTAAGCGTAAAGCCCAGGCTGTCCAGCTTTGCCATGACTTCCTCGAGGCTCTTGCGGCCAAGGTTGCGCACCTTCATCATGTCGTCCTCGCTCTTGTTCACAAGGTCGCCCACGGTGTTAATGCCGGCACGCTTGAGGCAGTTGAAGGAACGGACGCTCAGGTCCAGCTCTTCAATCGTCATCTCAAGGGCCTTTTCCTTGCCCTTTTCGTCGTTTTCGACCATGATTTCGGTCTCAGCGGCTTCATCGCACAGGTTCACAAACAGGTTCAGGTGCTCGGTCAGCACGCGTGCAGAAAGGCTCAAAGCCTCCTGTGCACTGGTGGTGCCGTCGGTCCAAACCTCAATGGTCAGCTTATCATAGTCGGTGATCTGGCCAACACGGGTGTTTTCCACCGTGTAGTTGCACTTGAGCACCGGGGTATAAATGCTGTCCACCGGCAGGGTGCTGATATCGTTTTTCTCAATCAGCGCCTGCTTGTTGCGCTCAGCGGGAACATAGCCGCGGCCTTTATCAAAGGTCAGCTCCATAACCAGCTTAGCGCCATCACCCAAGGTGGCAATGTGCCATTCCGGGTTCAGGATCTCAAGGTCATCGCCCTGCTTGATGGTGCCGGCCGTGACTTCGCACGGGCCAACAGCTTCAACGCGGACGGTCTTGGGGCCGTCGCCATAGATCTTGGCGGCAATGCCCTTGAGGTTCAACACGATTTCAGTCACGTCCTCGCGCACGCCCTCAATAACAGAGAACTCATGCACGACACCGTCGATCTTGACGCTGGTAACTGCCACACCGGGCAGGCTGGAGAGCAGCACACGACGCAGGCTGTTGCCCAGCGTGATGCCGTAGCCTCTCTCGAGCGGCTCCCAAACGAATTTGCCATAACGACCATCTTCGCTGACATCAGATGTAACCATCTTAGGTTTTTCAATTTCAATCATTCGGAAAGCCTCCTTCTATCGCGTATTACCACAATACGTCTCATAAGTGGGTGGCACAAGATATTCACTAATTATTTGGAGTACAACTCTACGATGAAGTGCTCTTCAATAGGAACATCAATTTCCTCACGAGTCGGGAAACGGTCTACCTTACCGCTAACGTTAGCAGCGTCCAGTACCAGCCAAGCCGGAACTGCTTTGGTAGCCAGAGTTTCGTCCATGCCTTTGAAGTATTCTTTAGCACGGCTGTTTTCCATAACGGTTACAACATCGCCAACTCTTACCAATGCGGAAGGAATGTCCAGACGTTTGCCGTTAACAGCAATATGGCCATGTCTTACGATTTGGCGAGCCTGACGGCGGGTGTTAGCCAAGCCGAGGCGGAAAACTACGTTGTCGATTCTTCTTTCGAGGAGGATCAGCAGGTTTTCACCGGTGATGCCTTCCATCTTTTTAGCTTTATCATAGTAGCCACGGAATTGTTTTTCCAGTACGCCATAGATAAATTTAGCTTTTTGTTTTTCAGTTAACTGAATGCCATATTCGCTCTTTTTTCTGTTTTGGCGGCGAACTTGGCGTTTAGATTCCTTGCTAATGCCCATGAATGCGGGAGCTAAGCCCAAAGATCTGCATCTTTTCAGGACAGGAGTTCTATCAATTGCCATCTATTTACACCCCCAATTATACTCTTCTACGTTTCGGCGGACGGCAGCCGTTATGCGGGATCGGAGTAACGTCTTTAATAGAGTTAACTTCCAGACCTGCAGCCTGAAGTGCACGAATTGCTGCTTCACGGCCAGCGCCAGGACCTTTTACATATACTTCTACTTGTTTCAAGCCATGCTCCATAGCAGCTTTGGTTGCTTCTTCAGCAGCCATTTGTGCAGCAAACGGAGTGCTCTTACGGCTGCCACGGAAACCGAGGCCGCCTGCGGAGGCCCAGCTCAGAACATTACCTTCGGTATCAGCGATGGTAACGATAGTATTATTGAAGGTGGAGCGGATATGTGCTACACCGTTGATTACGTTTTTGCTAACTTTTTTCTTGTTGCGAACAACTTTCTTGCCAGCCACTGGTTTATCCCTCCCTCGCTAATTATTTCTTCTTGCCTGCAATAGTACGTTTCGGACCTTTACGGGTGCGGGCATTGTTTTTAGTGTTTTGACCACGAACAGGCAGACCCATACGATGTCTTCTGCCACGATAGCTGCCAATTTCAATCAGACGTTTAATGTTCAGGGATTCCTCACGGCGGAGGTCACCTTCAACTTTATAGTCCTGATCCAGAGTTTCACGGATCTTAGCAACTTCTTCTTCAGTCAGGTCGCGAACGCGAGTGTCCGGGTTAATACCGGTTTTAGCTAAAATTTCACGAGAGAGAGTCAAGCCGATGCCGTAGATGTACGGCAGAGCATACTCAATACGTTTATCTCTCGGTAAATCGACACCAGAAATACGTGCCATTAATGTGCACCTCCTTCTTATCCTTGTTTTTGTTTATGTTTCGGGTTTTCGCAAATTACCATTACATGGCCTTTACGTTTAATGACTTTGCATTTTTCACATATTGGCTTAACAGACGGTCTTACTTTCATAATTTAAACCTCCTCTTTGCCTGTTGGATTATTTATACCGATAAGTAATTCTTCCACGATTGAGGTCGTACGGAGTAAGCTCCACGGTAACCTTATCACCAGGCAAAATCTTGATGAAGTTCATACGAATCTTACCGGATATATGTGCTAAAATTGTATGGCCGTTAACCAGTTGAACTTGGAACATAGCATTGGGAAGTGCTTCTAAGATTGTACCTTCAACCTCAATAACATCCTGTTTGGACACTGTTGTACCTCCTTATTTGCTACATCCGAGACTAACTTTAACGTCGGCATACACTTTATCGATAGGCTGCAAGCCATCGATTTCTTTGTACAGGCCTTGTTTTTTGTAGTACTCAATTAACGGTTCTGTTTGTTCATGATATGCATGCAGACGATTTACAACGGTTTCTTCTTTATCGTCATTACGTTGATAAAGGTTGCCGCCGCATTTGTCGCAAACATTTTCTACCTTGCTGGGGTTAAAGCTTACATGATAGGTAGCACCGCAAGCCTTGCAGATACGGCGGCCAACTACACGTGCAACCAGCTCGGAGTCAGGAACAGAGATATTAACAACACCGGTCAATTTAATGCCCAGGTCTTTGAGGATTCCGTCGAGAGCAACTGCTTGCTCCTCAGTTCTCGGGAAGCCATCTAAGATGAAACCATTTGCACATTCGGGTTTGGACAAGCCTTCACGAACAATGCCGATGGTTACGACGTCGGGGACAAGTCCGCCAGCGTCCATGTATTTTTTTGCCTCTTTACCAAGTTCGGTGCCTGCGCTTACTGCTGCACGGAACATGTCTCCTGTGGAGATATGAGGGATTTTAAATTCATCAATGAGTTTTTCTGCTTGAGTGCCTTTACCAGCACCCGGAGGTCCCATTAAAAGAATGTACATTCTGAACTCCTCCTATTTCATAAAGCCATGATAATGACGCATCAGAACCATGGACTCTATTTGCTTCATAGTTTGTAATGCAACACCAACAACGATCAACAAAGCGGTACCGCCGAAGTACACACCTTCAATGCGGGTTACCCATCCGATAACATGAGGCATCAGCGCAATTAATGAGAGGAAAATCGCACCGGCCAAAGTTATTCTGGACATTACCTTGTCAAGATATTCTGTAGTAGGATTACCGGGTCTTAAACCGGGAATAAAGCCACCGTTCTTTTTGATATTATCGGAAAGATCTCCGATGTTCAGGCTTACTGCTGTATAGAAGTAAGTGAAGAACAAAATCATCAGAACATATAATGTGGTCTGCAGCGGGCTGCCCCACTGAAAGAGCTTACCCATTGCTTTAACCCAGGGAACATCAACGAACTGAGCAATTGTTACAGGGAACATCAACACCGAAGAAGCGAAGATGATCGGAATAACTCCTGCCTGGTTGACCTTCAGAGGGATATAGCTTGTATGACCGCCATAAGCCTTTTTGCCTACTACACGCTTAGCATACTGAACGGGGATTTTGCGAATACCCTCAGAAATGATAATTACGAAAACTACCATCGCCAGGGCTATAGCCGCGAACAAAATAACGTTCAATAAGCTTACCGTGCCAGCCTGCAGATATTGGAAAATTACTTTAAGTCCATCCGGAAGTCTGGATACGATACCGGCAAAGATTATCAGGGAAATACCATTGCCGACACCGCGAGCTGTAATCTGCTCGCCTATCCACATAAGGAAAACGGTTCCTGCAGTAAGTGTGATAGCAATAAGCAGGATTGAGAAAATCCCGGGGTTATTAATCGCCATCTTCAGGCCGTAGGCCATACCGCAGGCTTGGATAAACGCCAAAGCCACCGTCAGCATACGTGTAACCTTTGTCGTTTTCTTGAAGCCTTCCTCACCTTCCTTGGACCATTGTTCCAAGGTCGGTACAACTACCTTCAATAACTGTAAAATAATTGAAGCATTGATATATGGGGTAATACTCATAGCAAAAATGGAGAATTTGCTCAAGGCGCCGCCACTGAACATATCAAGCAGTCCGAAGAGATTACCGCTGCGGAAAAGCTGTTCAATGACAGAAGCGTTTACGCCAGGAACAGGTATATGTGTTCCAGCCCTGAATACGATGAACATGGCGAGAGTAAATAAAACTTTTTGCCTGAGTTCTGTTATTCTAAATATGTTTGCAAGGGCTGCTAACACTTTAGATCACCTCAATCTTACCGCCAGCTGCAACGATTTTCTCTTCAGCGGATTTGCTGAAGCCCATAGCTTGTACAGTAAGCTTTTTGGTTAATTCGCCATTGCCAAGAATACGGATGCCGTCACGAATGTTCTTAACAACACCTTCTTCAATAAGCATTACGGGTTCAACAACGGTGCCGTCCTCAAAACGATTGAGTACGGAAACGTTGATTTCAACATAATCTTTACCAAATTTATTGTAGAAACCGCGTTTAGGAAGACGCAGGTACAGAGGTCTTTGACCACCTTCAAATCCAGGGCGCTTAACACCGCCGGAACGGGATTTCTGACCTTTCTGGCCTTTGCCGGAAGTCTTGCCCAAGCCACTGCCCAGACCACGACCTACGCGAACTGCTACACGTTTAGATCCCGGAGCGGGAGACAATTCATGTAAATTCATCTTCAGTACACCTCCTTGTCTTACGCTTCTTCAACCTTCACGAGATGTTCAACCTTGTGAACCATGCCGCGAATAGTCGGAGTATCTTCTTTAACAACGCTAGTATTGATTTTACCTAAGCCCAGAGCTTTAACGGTTGCACGCTGATCTTTGGGGTAACCGATCAGGCTGCGGGTCAGGGTGATTTTAATTTGTGCCATGACAAAGTCCTCCTTAGCCCAACAATTCTTCTACGGTTTTACCACGCAGAGCTGCAACAGCTTCAGCACTCTTCAAGGATTTCAGACCTTCAATGGTTGCACGAACCATGTTGTTCGGGTTGGAAGAGCCTTGAGATTTAGTAAGAATATCACGAACGCCAGCCAGTTCCAGTACGGCACGTACAGGGCCGCCAGCGATAACGCCGGTACCTTCTGCAGCCGGTTTCAGGAATACGCGGCCTGCGCCGAATACACCGATGTTTTCATGAGGAATGGTAGTACCAACCAGCGGTACAGTAACCAGGTTTTTCTTAGCGTCTTCAACGCCTTTACGAATAGCTTCAGGAACCTCTGCAGCTTTACCCAGGCCCATGCCTACATGACCATTTTCATCACCTACAACAACAAGTGCAGCGAAGGAGAAACGACGTCCGCCTTTAACAACCTTAGCAACACGGTTGATGAAAACGACTTTTTCTTGTAATTCGTTTTCTTTATTTTCGAAGTTCGCCACTTTATTTCCTCCTTCTCTTAGAATACCAGGCCAGCTTCGCGAGCAGCTTCAGCCAGGGCAGCTACACGGCCGTGGTACAGATAGCCACCACGATCGAATACAACTTCTTTTACACCCTTAGCCAGCGCTTTTTCAGCGATTGCTTTGCCTACAGCTTTAGCAGCCTCAATGTTGCCGCCGTAGTTTTCTTTCAGATCTTTTTCAACGGTGCTGGCAGCAGCGATAGTTTCGCCGGTCTCATCGTTAATAACCTGTGCATAAATGTTGGACAGGGAACGGTATACGTTCAGACGAGGTTTTTCAGCAGTACCGATAATATATCTACGAGAACGGAGATGACGTTTTTGACGTTTCTCGTTTTTATCAACTCTGTTAAGCAAGAGTTTCACTCCCTTCTTTTAGAAATTATTTCTTGCCTTTAGCGCCGGCTTTACCAATCTTACGACGAACATGTTCGCCTTCGTAACGGATACCTTTACCTTTGTAAGGTTCAGGCGGACGCAAAGTACGGATATCTGCAGCAACTGCACCTACAACTTCTTTATCAGCACCGCTAACAACGATCTTGTTCGGAGCGGGAACTTCAAAAGTAATACCTGCAGGCGGCTCTTTTACAACCGGGTGAGAGAAACCCAGAGTGAAGTTAATGTTTTGGCCTTGCTTAGCAGCACGGTAACCAACACCATTAATTTCCAGAGTTTTGCTGAAGCCTTGGGTTACACCGATGATCATGTTGTTGATCAGGGTGCGGGACAGACCATGCAGAGAACGGCTTTCTTTTTCATCGTCCGGACGTTCAACGGTGATTACACCATTGTCCATGGTCAGCTTCATGTTTTTATTGATTTGGCGAGCTAATTCGCCTTTAGGACCTTTAACGGTCACGTGATTATCTTCAATAGTAACTGTTACACCAGCGGGAACAGTAATTGGCATCTTACCAATTCTAGACACGTACGAGCACCTCCTATCTTTTTAGTATTACCATACGTATGCAAGAACTTCGCCGCCCAAGCCTGCTTTACGAGCAGCTTTGTCGGTCATCAAGCCTTGGGAAGTAGAAATTAATGCAATACCCAGACCTCCGAGGACTCTAGGCAGTTGGTCTTTTTGAGAGTAAACTCTCAGACCAGGTTTGGAAATACGTTTAATACCGGAGATAACCTTCTCTTTATTAGCACCGTATTTCAGGCTGACGCGGATAACATTTTGTTTGCTGTCAGCAATAACTTCGAAATCTTTAATGAAACCTTCGGCTTTCAGGATTTCAGCAATAGCCAGCTTAATCTTGCTGCCGGGGATTTCAACTTTATCATGATGAACTGAATTTGCGTTACGAATACGGGTAAGCATATCAGCAATCGGGTCAGTCATTACCATACTTAAATACCCTCCTTCCTTGTTGTCTGTCTTACCAGCTTGCTTTGGTTACGCCCGGAATAGCTCCTTTATAAGCATATTCACGGAAGCAGATACGGCAGAGGCCAAATTTACGCATATAGCCATGAGGTCTGCCGCAAACTTTGCAGCGGTTATAATGACGAACTTCGAATTTCGGTTCGCCTTTCCATTTTTCGATCAGGGCTTTTTTAGCCAATGTGTTCCCTCCTCACTTATGCGCCGAACGGCATTCCGAGGAGTTTGAGCAGCTCTCTAGCTTCCTCGTCTGTCTTAGCGGTAGTCACAATGATGATATCCATGCCACGAACTTTATCGATCTTATCATATTCGATTTCCGGGAAAATCAATTGTTCTTTCAGACCCAGTGCGTAGTTGCCACGGCCGTCAAATGCGGAAGCATTTACGCCACGGAAGTCACGTACGCGCGGAAGAGCGAGATTCATCAGTTTATCAAGGAAATAGTACATACGGTCGCCACGCAGGGTTACTTTAGCACCCAGAGGCATGCCTTGACGTACTTTGAAAGCTGCGATGGATTTCTTAGCTTTGGTGATAACAGGTTTTTGACCTGCGATCTGAGTCATATCAGCAACTGCGCTTTCCAGAGCTTTGCTGTTGCCTACAGCCTCGCCAACACCCATGTTGATTACAACTTTCTCAATTTTAGGGATTTCCATTACGTTTTTATATTGGAATTTGTCATGCATAGCCTTAGCTACTTCAGACAAATATTTTTCTTGCAATCTGGTCTTTGCCATTCAGTTATTTCCTCCTTTCCCGGAAAATTATTTATCGATTACTTCACCGCATTTTTTGCAGGTTCTTACGAAAGCACCGGCAACTTCGGTCTTTTTAATACGGGTAGCTTGTTTGCAAACCGGGCATACCAGCATTACTTTGGAAGAAGCGAGCGGAGCTTCTTTAGTAATGATGCCGCCTTGAGGATTTGCCTGAGACGGTTTGGTATGACGTTTTACTTTATTCACGCCTTCAACAACCACTTTGGCTTTCTTAGGCAGAGCTTCAACGATCTTACCTTGCTTGCCTTTATCCTTACCGGACAGTACAAGAACGGTATCGCCTTTTTTAACATGCAGCTTTACAGCATTTGCCATGTCAAGAACACCTCCTTACAGTGCGTTATCTAATTTCTTACAGCACTTCCGGTGCCAGAGAAATGATTTTCATGAAGTCTTTTTCGCGAAGTTCGCGGGCAACAGGCCCAAAAATACGAGTGCCGCGCGGACTCTTGTCGTCTTTAATTACAACTGCTGCGTTCTCATCAAATTTGATGTAAGAACCGTCTTTACGACGAGCGCCTTTTACGCTTCTTACAACAACAGCTTTTACTACGTCACCTTTTTTAACAACGCCGCCTGGTGTTGCATCTTTGACCGAAGCAACGATTACATCACCAATGTTGGCATATCTTCTTGTAGAACCGCCCATAACACGAATGCATAAGATTTCTTTTGCACCGGTGTTGTCAGCGACTTTCAGTCTAGTTTCCTGCTGAATCATGCTGGTATTCCTCCTTTAGCATTCTGATCTCTTATTTATTTCGCTTTCTCAACGATCTCCACAAGTCTCCATCTCTTATCTTTGGATAAAGGTCTTGTTTCCATAACTCGTACGGTATCACCTACATGGCACTCGTTGTTTGCATCGTGTGCTTTCAGCTTATATGTGCTTTTTACAATTTTCTTGTACAGAGGATGTTTTACATGGTCTTCGATGGCAACCACGATAGTCTTATCCATCTTATCGCTGACAACTTTGCCCACGCGAGTTTTTCTAAGATTTCTTTCTTCCACGATATTTTCCTCCTAATTACTCAGCTGCGTTTGCCTTCTGGGCAATAACAGTCTGGATTCTTGCAATATTTTTGCGAACCTCTTTGATTCGGCTTGTATTGTCAAGCTGGTTGGTTGCATTCTGGAATCTTAAATTGAAGAGTTCCTTTTTAGCAGCTACTAATTCTTCATTTAATTCTGCAGCTGATTTTGCCTTTAAATCTTCCACGAATTTATTAATTTTCACTGTTATCACCGCCTTCTAAGTCTGCACGAGAAACGATTTTACATTTACATGGTAACTTGTGCATCGCAAGACGTAATGCTTCACGAGCGATTTCCTCGGAAACGCCTGCGATTTCGAACATTACACGTCCTGGCTTAACAACTGCTACCCAGTATTCGAGAGCACCTTTTCCGGAACCCATTCGTGTTTCTGCTGGTTTCGCTGTTACTGGTTTATCTGGGAAAATCTTGATCCAAACCTGACCACCACGTTTGATATAACGAGTCATAGCAACACGGGCTGCTTCGATCTGGTTGGAACGGATCCAACACGGTTCGGTTGCAACAAGTCCGAATTCACCATAATTGATCTTATTACCTCTAAGGGCTTTTCCTCTCATGGAGCCACGGAATTGTTTACGACGTTTTACTCTTTTTGGCATTAACATTATTTATCGCTCCCTTCCTTAGTTCCTTTTGTTGGAAGTACTTCGCCATTGTAGACCCAAGCTTTTACGCCAACTTTGCCGTATGTTGTGTCTGCTTCTGCGAATCCATAGTCAATATCTGCACGAAGTGTCTGAAGCGGAATAGTTCCTTCGCTGTAGAACTCTGTACGAGCCATATCAGCTCCACCAAGACGTCCGGATACGGATGTTTTGATTCCTTTTGCTCCAGCTTTCATTGTTCTCTGCATTGTAGATTTCATAGCACGTCTGAAGGAGATACGGTTCTCAAGCTGCAGTGCAATGTTTTCAGCAACAAGCTGAGCATCTCTGTCCGGTCTCTTTACTTCTTTGATATCTACGATCAGTTTCTTATCTGTATATTTCTGTAATTCAGCTTTAACTTTTTCGATCTCAGAACCGCCCTTACCGATTACGATACCCGGTTTAGCAGTGTAGATGATGATCTTAACTCTGTCAGATGCTCTCTCGATCTCGATCTTGGAAACACCTGCGCTGTATAATTTCTTTTTAAGGAATGTTCTGATGTTGTAGTCTTCTACCAGGTAATCAGCGAAGTCTGCATCAGCATACCATCTTGAATCCCAATCCTTGATAACACCGACTCTAAGGCCATGTGGGTTAACTTTCTGTCCCATGCTTTTCCTCCTTATCTTTCATCCAGCACGATGGTGATATGGCTTGTTCTCTTCTCGATTCTGTAAGCTCTACCCTGTGCTCTTGGCTGAATTCTCTTCATTGTAGGTCCTTTATCTGCATAGCAGGCTGCAACGTAGAGGTTGTCTGCATTCATTCCATTATTGTTTTCAGCATTTGCAATTGCTGACTCAAGAAGTTTCTTGATAACGCTGGAAGCGTATCTTGGGTTGTATGTTAAGATACCAAGTGCTGTCTGCACATCTTTACCGCGGATTACATCTAACACGTAGCAGGCTTTCTGAACAGAAATTCTTGCATAAGATAATTTTGCAGACGGTCTTGTCTCTCTATTACTCTCATTTCTGGCTCTTTTTATCTGGCTTCTATGTCCCTTTGCCATTTTAAAGTGCCTCCTTTCCAATTTTTCGATATCTGGTAACACCGCCTTGCTGCCCCTTATGGGACAACAGGCAGATTATTTATTTTAAGTTTAATACTAGCGAACGCCGGATTTCTTTTCGTCTTTTCCGTGTCCTCTGTAAGTTCTTGTTGCAACGAACTCACCAAGTTTAT
>ERZ827450.2412-NODE-2412-length-15402-cov-3.337525_pt1 | contig 15402 bp, 10 predicted proteins | sample MGYA00519773_ERZ827450 | MGnify/ENA primary metagenome ERZ827450 (study PRJEB31778, sample SAMEA3449306) | human gut metagenome | biome: human gut; feature: human-associated habitat; material: faeces | place: United Kingdom | collected 2010/2012 ...
TGCAAATGGTCTTCATCGAATCCTGGCAAATTACAAAGGCCGTAGAAGAAAGCGTGTGCAACTCCACCGTTATAATCCATCGTATGTTCTCTTGCCACAAGCAAGGAAACCCAGCCTGCAGTAATGATAATATCAAGAGCAACCTGCTCTAACGCATAAGATGCCACTCCCTGTTCATTATCTTTTAACGCCTGTGCCCCATGCTCAACCATCGCTTCCATACACATACGGCTAAGCTGGACACCCATCGCTTTAAAATGTTCTAACTTCTCGCCTCTTGCAGAAATACTGACTTCATAATACTTGGCATAAGTATCTCCAATTCCTGCCCAAAGATACTCTTTTGGTGCATTGGCAATAATTTCTGTATTGATAAATACATGCTTTGCCGGCTCTAAGAAATGCACAAACTTGCAAAATGTCCCGTCTTCATTATATACAATAGAAACAGCGGAAGTCGGTGCACAGTTCGATGCTATCGTAGGAAATGAAAAATATGGCTTTTCAAAATCAATACTTACAAGCTTACAAGTATCAATTGCCTTTCCTCCACCAACAGCAAATATCATATCTGCCTGCCGTACTGCCTCTAACTGTTCTAACTTTTTCGCATTGTTAAAGGTACATTCGCCTCCGAACCATACAAAATCAAGAATCTCTATCCCTGTATCTTTCACCGCGGCAAGCAGTTTATCCTTTGCGGCTGCCATCGCTTTTTTACCGCCAACAACAACTGCCTTTTTCCCATAAATATGGCACTGTTTTTCAATCTGTCTATATGCTTCCGGTCCTACCGTATACGGTGGAACCTGCACTGAATAATTCTCCATAACGTGCTCCTTTCTGTCCGTTTTATTATAGTAAAGTAATACTTAGCCGTCAATATGCGATTGGCATTCTTGTTCTTTCTCACCTTGTATGATACACTCATAGAGACTATTAATCTATTCATACACAGTTATGTACATCTAAAAACTTTTATACCTGATTTTGTGTGATAAATTGCCACCAAGTCAGATAGATAGGGATTTTAAGAATACATAAAATAAAAAGGAGTGTTTCTACCTATGCTAAACAAACAATATACATCCATGTTACAGGAAAAAGACGTTATTTTTGAAATATTCCAATATGCCACCGAACGAGCAAAAGTTGTCGGAGCAGAGAACATTTATGATTTCAGTCTTGGAAATCCTTCCGTACCTGCACCTTCTATTGTAAATGAAACTATTGTCCAAAAAGTGAACACCTTAGACCCTTTAGCACTTCACGGATACAGCCCTAGCTTTGGAATCATGGAAACCCGCGAGAAAATCGCCGTTTTCTTAAATAAAAAATACGGTTCTTCTTACAAAGCTTCTAATATTTTTATGGCAATCGGTGCTGCCGGAGCGTTAGCTCATGCTTTTCGTGCAGTAACAAACCCTGGAGATGAAATCATCACATTTGCTCCTTGTTTTTCTGAATATAAACCATATACTGCTGGAGCAGGCTTAAAACTCACCATTATCCCGGCGGATATCGACACCTTCCAGATTAACTTCGCAGCATTTGAAGCACAATTAAATGAAAATACTACTGCTGTCTTAATCAATTCCCCAAACAACCCATCAGGAATTGTTTATTCCACAGAAACCATCAAAAAATTAGCAGACATTTTAACAGAAAAATCAAAAGAATTTGGTCATCCAATCTATCTTATCTCCGATGAGCCATACCGAGACATTATTTTTGAGGGAGTGGATGCCCCTTATGTGGCAAACTACTACAAAAATACCCTCACCTGCTATTCCTTTAGTAAATCTATCTCCCTTCCGGGGGAACGTATCGGCTATCTCGCCGTGCATCCAGATTGCATAGAAGCTAACAAGATCATCGAAATCTGTCCACAGATTTCCCGTACCATCGGACAAAACGGTGCCGCTTCCCTCATGCAGAGAACCGTAGCGGATGTCTGCAATTATACTTCGGATTTAAGCGTTTATGAAACAAATAAAAAAATACTCTTTGAAGCGCTCAAAGAGTATGGCTATCATTGTGTAGAGCCAGGCGGAACTTTCTATATGTTCCCACGTTCTTTAGAACCGGATTCACAGGCATTTTGTAAGAAAGCAATGGAAAAAGATTTAATGCTCGTTCCGGGGGACATTTTCGGCTGCCCGGGACACTTCCGTATCGCGTACTGTGTACCAACGGAGAGGGTGGAGAAGGCACTTCCGATATTTCAGGAACTAGCGGAGGAATATTTATAATCTACTATAAAACAGACGACCCCATTGCTGAAAAGTCCCCAGTCTCAGCCAATAACCAAAGTCAGCTCAAAACCACAATAGCCAAAGACAGCCCTCTTTTGATAAATAAAGCATATTTGTGGCCTCGGAGCAAAGGTTGTAAGCGAACATTCAACCTGCCGCGACTAAAGTCACAAATATGCTTTATTTATCAAAAGAGGGCGTCTCCTTCGCCTACTGTACACTTTTTCAGACCTGCTATTCTGCATCTGCTTTTTCCAGAAACTCCACAAACTCTTCTTCTGGTAATGGTTTGGAATAGTAATATCCCTGAATGTAATCACAGCCGCTCTGTCTTAAGAAGCTTACCTGTTCTTCCGTTTCTACTCCTTCTGCAACTGTCTTTATACCTATCTCATGTGCCATTCCGATAATACTATGGACGATACTTTTTGTCTTTGGATTCTCGCCAATTTTACGGATAAAGCTCATATCAATCTTTAAGATATCAAAGTCATAGTCCTGCAGCATTCCAAAGGATGAAAAGCCACTTCCAAAGTCATCTAGGAGAATCTTTGCATTCTTAATTCTAAGGCTTTCAAGAATACCGCTTCTATTTTCTCTGATAGCAGCGTAGGATGTTTCCGTAATTTCAAAACATGCCATATGTTCTCTGCCATTTTCCCTGAAGCGATCCATTTCTTTTAGAATTTTTTCCATCATAATCTCATCGTAGAAATCCATCCAGGATAAGTTTACGGAGATTGGAACAACAAATTTATTATTCTCACATCGATCACTGATAAACTGCCATACCTTTTTAAGAACATAGAAATCAAGTTCTGAAATATGGCCATTCTCCTCTAATGCAGGTATAAACAAAGCTGGGGAAATAAATCCTTTATCCGGATGAATCCAACGGATTAATGCTTCTGCCGATGCAATCTTTCCTGTCTTTGTATCAATTACCGGCTGGTAATATACCTTAAACTGTTCCTTCGCAATACCTTCCTGTAATTCTCCGGCAAGTTTAGCCTTATCTACATATGCAACCTGCATAGACTGATCATATACCATGTATGGCTGCACATACTCATCGGTAATATAGCGCTTCGCAAGTTTTGCTCTGTCAATCATTCCCGAAATCTTCATCGGCTTCTCTTCCACATAAAAAATACCACAGCGAATAATCAAATTCATACACTTGCCGTCTTTTATGAACTTGTTATCACAAACTGAGGTAAGTTCTTCAAAATCAAGATTCTTATTCTCTACCAGACATACAAAATGATCTGACTCTACTCTTGCGGTAATAACTGGCGATAATTTTGAATGTATCAGCGTTTTAAATATATTCTGAAGAGCTACATCGCCACTCTCCACGCCAAACAATTCATTTACCACCTTAAAATTCTTCACATTAAAAAATAGAACAGCATATTTAGTTCTATCTGGAACCTTATTCAAGAGACGTTCTGTAATTCGAAGAAATCCCCGTCGATTATATCCGCCTGTGAGAACATCTTTTTCTGAAAATTCTGTAATATCTTCTCTCGCTCCAACAATTATATCAACTCTCTCATCAATATAAATATAAGAGTATCTTTTTAATCTTACTTCCCCTGTTTTATCTGTCTCATGAATTGTAAAAAAATATTGCTTGTCTTTACGAAGCCCCTCTTTTATTGTGGAAAGTTCCACACATTTTTTAAACCTCTCACGTTCACTTTCTACAACGGCTCTGTGTGAACTATAAGAACGGTAGCCTTCATATGCCTCTTCTTTCTTCAGATAATCAGATATAACAGAAGACAAGACATCTGTCTTTATCATCTTCTCTCTCTTCGCATCAATAATTATAATATTCTCATAATCCTTCTGATAAATCTTCTGCGGCACATTCTCAATAAGATACGCTACTGTAATATCTGTAAAATGTAACACGCCTTCAATCTCTCTTGAAAAAGAATTGCATGCCATATCTACATTAATACGAAGAACACATGGCTGTTGTTCTTCCGAATAAAAAAATGCTGCTTCCATAGATAAAGCCGCCGTACCCTCTGTAAACCGCTTCAACATATTTTGCTGAGAGAACACCTGGCAAAAATGTTCCCTTGATTCAGGCATTGGAATCATTTCACTGACTCTTTGTATATATGTATCGATACTTTCCTCACTCTGACATTCTAATTCATCTCTCCTGCCAGCAAAGGAAAGACAAATACCCTGAGAAATATTAGCTGACACAATTCCCACAGAATCCAATGTGTGACACATTGCTATCTGTAAAAGTTTCAAGTAGTCATCATTAATATCACGAATATACATTACAACCTGCTGATTATCTTCTCGATATTCGGTGCTTCGCACAATCTCCATGGAAACCCATCGATACTGTCCCTCAAGAACTCTCCGATACTGCAGGCTGGCATATTGACTTCCATCTAAAAAGATTTTTTTCAAATGTTCTAATGAACAAAACTCTGTATATTCTTTGTAGTCTTCTTCATGAATATACCCCTTTTCTGCAACATCTTTCAGACATGCGGATATACTTTCCTTTTGATACAGTTCTCTTAAAGGATCATTATTCCCCTGCTCTATAATCTCATAAGAATCTGCCTCTAAATCAATCTTTAATATACGATAGAAAATCGTAGACAGCATAGTAACTGCATCTTTTAAATTACTTGAAATATTATCATAAAGAATAATCGTATTTCTAACTCTTCTAAGTACGATAGCTACATTAAACGGACGCACAAAATAATCACTCGCTCCAAGCTCGTATGCCTTCTTTACACTTTCCCCGCTGATTTCTGCTGAAATAACAATTACTGGAAGTTTATCAAGCCACTTTCTTCGCTTCATAATGGAAAGTACTTCATAGCCATCCATAACCGGCATATTTATGTCGAGTAAAACAAGTTTAAACTGTTCTCTGTTCTCCTCTAAAATATCTATTGCTTTCTTACCATTTTCAACTTGATAAATCTCATATTCATCCTCCAGCATACCTGCGAGAAGTTCACGGTTCAGCTCAGAATCATCTACAATCAATATTTTCAGTTTATCTGTGCTCTCTCTGACATCTATCATTTTCTCTCACCCCGCTTCTCACGCTATGCTATAACTGGACATAGCAACATACGTTAAGTATATCATTAATATGACAAAAAGCAACGAAATTTATAAAAAAAGAGGGGAGAACTTCTATTTTTACCCCCCCCCTGAAAAATTACATTTTTCAGTGTTTTTTTCTACATTTTTACTTTTTGTCAATTATTACCGTATCATTTTATGATTCAATAACTATCCTTATTTTCTTTTGATACATATTACACAACTTTGCCATCTGTGAGCAATTACAAATTAATCCTCAAAATATCTTTCTAAGAACTGTCTTGTTCTTTCTTCCTTCGGATGTTCAAATACCTGCTCTGGAGTACCGTACTCTGCAATCGTACCCTGATCTAAGAAAAGAACTTTATCAGATACATCACGGGCAAACTTCATCTCGTGCGTAACGATAACCATTGTTGTATGGCGATCGGCAAGTCCGCGGATAACTTTTAATACCTCTCCGGTAAGTTCCGGGTCAAGTGCAGAAGTTGGCTCATCAAAACATAAAATGTCAGGCTGAAGCATTAATGCTCTTGCAATTGCAACTCTCTGCTGCTGCCCGCCAGAAAGCTGATGTGGATAGTAATTCATTTTTTCTTTTAAGCCAACACTCTCAAGGAGTGCTTCTCCCTCTGCTGTGATTTCATCCATGATTTTCTTCTTATTCTCTTTAAAATCCGGGCGTTCCTTTGCCATTAATTCTCTGGCTAATGTACAGTTGCGTAACGCTGTATATTGTGGGAAAAGATTAAAGGACTGAAATACCATGCCTACTTTTGCACGGTATGCTGCCGCATTGACCTTTTTATCCACCACGCTGTCTCCATGAAATACCACATCCCCGGAGGTCGGTGTCTCCAGAAGGTTGATGCAGCGAAGCAGTGTGGATTTGCCGGAACCGGAGTCCCCCACGATAGCAGTAAGTTTCTGATCTGGTATATGGAGCGAGATGTGTTCCAATACAGGCTCCCCCGGAACATAGGAAAAATCTATGTCTTGGAATTCAATATCATAATTTTGCGATACAAAAGGCTCTGTGGCTCCACATTCTTCAGACTCGTTAAAAATTTTCACAATCTGACGCTTTGAGATGGTTAAGTTCTTGTAGCTGGTCAAATCAACATAAATGGTAGTTTCCAACTTTGCGAGAAAGAGTGGCATCATGCAGAGCATTAAATATGTGACTAAATCCATCGAACCACTAAGTAGGGGATTAGAGGCGGCAAGCATGATAACTGGGCAGCTACACCACGCCAATGCGCCTAAAACAGATCCCGGCGGAATCGTGTTGGCCTCATATATGTAGCTGATGTCACTAAAGTCTTTCATCGCCTTAGTGACAGCTTCATTTTTTGTCCCGCCGATTCCATAGGCCCGAAAGGTTTGGATACCAGTCACATACTCAACGATACTGCTGACATTTTCTGCGCTGATTTGGTTTTTCCTGTTTCCATATTTTTTGACGGCCCGGAATGAAAACCAAATTGCCGGAATCAGCAAAAAATCCGTTGCCAAAAATATAATACCTCCAGGCAACCAGATAGTTGAGACAAACACAGTCAGCATAAGTGAGAGGGAAATGTTCTTTGCCAAATCGCCCACCTTATGCGTCAAGATTTTTTCATAATTTGTAACATCGCTTGTGATAGTGTTGATGTACTGACCCGTCTGCCCCTGAGTAAATCGGGAGAGAGGTATTTTCTTGATTTTTTCTCCCAAGCAAAGGCGTATCTGCTTGCTAACTGCTGCACCACCAATCTGACCTTGGGTATAACCAAAGCCATAGATCAGCAAACGCAGGAGAAAGATACCAGCCAGCAAACCTGTGATGGCAAGGAGCGGCTGTAATAAAAATTTTTTCTGGAGCATCATTTGCATGACCAAGTACAAAATCATAAAATTGCAGCCAGACAATAACCCTTCCAAAATGGTACAGCCAACGCCGAGATAAAAGTTCCGGTTTTTTTGAAATGGTTTATATTGCTCCATCAGACCTTTCCTCCTTCCATTTGATAAGTCATGGCTCTGGCCGCTTCGTAGTCCTCCCAAGCCTTTTGATAATATTCGTTTCTTTCCCGCACCTCTGTGTGAGTGCCAACACAGGTAACGGTACGGTTTTCTACCACGGCCACCCTATCGCACATTTTGATAGCCCCTAGCCTATGAGCCACAATAATGACTGTTTTCCCTTTGCATAGATTTTCGATGGCTTTGTCTATTTCTACTTGGTTTTCAGGATCAGCCGCAGATGTCGCTTCATCTAAAATCAGAATAGGCGCATTTTTCAAAATTGCACGCGCAATAGCGATACGCTGTTTTTCTCCTCCAGAAAAGCGCGTACCGAAGCTCCCCACTTTGGTGTCATAACCTTCTGGAAGCGACATGATGAAATCATCTATCTGGGCCTCTTTTGCGGCCGTCCGAACTTCTTCCAGGCTGGCTTTGCTCCCCATACGGATATTCTCTAAAACACTGTCACGGGTTAGGAAGGTCTTCTGGAATACGATTGCCACATTTTCAAGCAAAGTTTCATAGCGAATTTCTTTGACATTCTTACCGCCAATCAATATTTCGCCACTTTGCACATCATAGAAACGGGAAATCAACTCAATGATCGTGCTTTTACCAGCACCAGATCGGCCTACAAGAGCCAACTTTTCCCCATCCTTAATTGCAAGATTACAATGCTCCAGCACATTGTTTTTTCCATCGTAAGAAAAGCAAACATCTTTTAATTCAATACTATGACCTTTAGGGAAATCGCCTGTGGCATTGTAAGTCGGAATATCAAGTATTTCCTGTACTTTTGTTACACCAGTCAGGACTTCCGCAAAGTTACTGCCCAACTCTTGAAGTGGACGAATCTCTGTCAAGTACAAAGAACCGATATAAGCGAATAAAAGAAAAACGCTGGAGGCAATCGAGCCATTGAGGAAGAACATTCCGCCAATCGGCACCATAAGCAAAATGCCGCATTCAATGATAACCACAAAAGCGGCATATGGAGGTCCCATTTTTTTAGAAACAGCGTTCCAGACATCGTTTTCTTCTTGAATAGCATCGGAGAATTTTTGGAAAGATTTGCTCCCCATATTATACGCTTTAATGAGTTTCATTCCGCTGATGTACTCAATCATGATAGAATTCAATGATATAACAGAACGATTCATGCGTCCCATCATGCCCTCCGTCCTGCGAAAGAGTACACTCATAACCGCAAAGGCCAGCAACATGGGGATCAGTGTGAGTAACGCCAGCGGAACATTAACCGTCAGAAGGTAGAAAAAGACAGCAACCGGGCCAATCAGATAGTAGACCAGCTCGGGCAGATTGTGAGCAAGGAACAATTCCAGCCGTTCAATATCCTCATTCAATACGGTTTTTATATTCCCGGTACTGCGTTCATCCAGTGCCCCTAATGGGATTTGAGCCATATGATTGACTACCATACACCGCACCTTGAACAGTGCTCCATAAGCCCCTTTGTGAGAAAGGACACCAGAACTCCCAAATAAAATGAAACGGATCAGCATGGCAGCTATAATGAGAATTGAGTTTTCCAAAATTACAGGATAACTGATCCATCCGCCGAAACCTGCTGCCATCAACTGATAAACCCCATAGTAGGGAACCATAGTACAAAGTCCGCTGATTGTGGAACACAGAACGGACAAAAGCAGATACCACTTATCTTTACCGGCCCATCGCAAAAGGATAGATATTTGTCTGCGTCTACTGTGCATTTTCCTCCCCCCTTTTATGTAACTGCAAATAGCGACCGAAGCTGCGCTTCATTTTCTGTGCAAAGCTGATAGCTGCTAACAAGCCTATTGTCGTCAAGATGCAGAATTCGATTGCAGGCCCGGCACACAAATTCATAGTCATGCGTTGCTACAAATACGATCTTTCCCATTTGTGCCAATCGGTTAATCAACTGGGCAACCCGCAGCATATTGTCAAAATCTAAGCCGCTGGTTGGCTCATCAAACACCAAAAGGTCCTTCCGGCAGATCATGCTCACCGCCACAGCCAAACGCTGTTTTTGACCGCCTGAAAGAGTATTGGGATGCCATTGGCTAAACTGAGCCAAATCCAGTTCCTCCAGAGTGGCCTTTGCTAATTCTTTATCAGGGTTTTTGATGCCAAAAATGCTCTCTTGTTCTACGCTCTCTGCAAAAAGTTCATAATTGACATCCTGCATAACCAAATAAGAGCGTTTCATAAGGTCTTTACGGGATTGTTCTGTATTGTTTAGGAATATCTTGCCCTCAATCTCCTTATGAAGCCCACAAACAGCTCTGGAAAAGGTAGTTTTTCCAGCACCGTTATGCCCGATAATTCCGACCACTTCGCCTGCCTTTACTGAAATGGTCAGATCCTCCAGAATTTTTTGTTTCTTATAGCTGAGGCTTAAATTCTTGAGTTCCAATGCTGCTTTATCATTTCTGACTTGCGGATAAACTGGCTCCACAGTATGCAGATCAGTAGCCCTCAAGCCCATCCGCTCCCGATCTTCTTGAGACAATGCCAGAAGCTCATCGGGAGAATATACTTTTTCCAAGCGGCCACGCTCAAAGTAAAAAGCACGGTCAATCACATCCATCAGATAATATAAACGATGTTCTGCCACTAAAATGGTCTTTCCCTGCTGCTTTAATAGGCGAAGGGTTTCCTTCAGTTCATCAATGGCATCCATATCCAGATTGGAAGATGGCTCATCCAACAGATACACATTGGGATTCATGGCATACACCGATGCAAATGCGATTTTTTGTTTTTCGCCCCCAGATAATTCAAAGATACTTCGTCCAGACAAATTTTCGATATTCAAGTCTTTTTCTGCCTGTGCTACTCTCTGGTGTAATTCGCTGAGGGGAAGGGCTGCATTTTCAATGCCAAAGGCGATTTCACTGTCTGTATCAGTATTGAAAAACTGGGTCCTTGGATTTTGAAACACAGAGCCGACTTGGCCGGCAATTTGGTACATAGGGGTTTCGGAGATAACCAGGCCATTCACAGTGACACGGCCATTCAATTTTCCGGGGTAAAAGTTCGGAATCAGTCCGTTGATAAGCCGAGTGAATGTTGTCTTACCACATCCTGACCGACCGCAGAGCAGAATGCACTCACCATCTTCAATAGTAAGGTCAACCGGCTCCAGACCTTCCTGTGCGTTGCCCGCATAAGAAAAGGAAACATTTTCAAATCGAATCATAATTGTGCCTCCTCATACAAGCTGGCCGGTGATTACATAAGCCAGAAAACAGGCAATTACAAGCACATCCGCAAAATGGAAACGAATGTCCACATAACAAGTTCGCGGCATTGGATTTTCAATTCCACGAGTCACAGATGCAATAGAAAGTTCGTCCGCCGCTTTAGACGCGGCCATAAGCAACGGCGCGTAGACGCACTCTAATGTCATCGCTGGACGGGTCAAAAACCCGCCCAGCGATGGAGAGACATCCCGCAGCCTCATAGCATCCTTGATAAAATGCCAATCTTCCCGAATGGTCGGAATATACCGAAGCATAATTGCAAGGGGAATGGTAAGGCTTTTCGGCGCGTGCAGTTTATTCATAGCAGACAAAAATTCGCTGATTTTGGTGGTTGAAATAACAATGCCTCCCATGAAACCGCAGGGATAAATCTTATGTACCATACCTAAAAACGCAAGTAGAGTTGTCTGCAAGGCTTCACTGGCCCGTGCTACCGCCAGCATCGAAATTGCGTAAAAAAACACATATCCAATAGTCCCTATAATTGCCAAACGGATCTTTCCGCTCAAGAGCGCGAAAACTGCAATAATCAGCACCAGACCCATTTCGTATGTTAAATTAGGTGCTGTGGTAGCTGCCACCACGCAAATCAGCAGTATCAGCATTTTGGAGCGCGGATCAATCCACAGCCATTTGCGGGATGTCTGCCTATTCATGCGGTAATTCCCGCCTTTTCAAATTGTTTTTTCAGCAACTTTTTTCCGGCCAGGCCGCTTAACCCAGCAACGATGATCGTACCCGCAAACATAATCACCATCGTCATCGGAGAATACGCGCTTGCCATCGTTTCCAGATAACTCTCCGTTGCGCCTCCGCTCTCAAGCATAGAGGCTGCCCATGCCGTCGGATTGATTGCATAAACGATGTAGGAGCCCGTAAACCCAAGGCACTGAACTGCATAGGCAACAATGTTCAGTGTGCTACTCCGATACTTTTTCACTCCGGCAATAATGTCCGCCAGGATGCCGCCGATAACAAGGCCCAAATCCATAGCCCAGTGCATACCCAAGACGAAATACAGAATTCCTAACAGAATGCCGGTAATCGTAAGCGATCCAGGCTTAGTGACCTTTGCAATCAGAAGCAGGTAGACAGGACCAGCGAAAATAGCCGCTCCTATTGGAATATAAAAAGTGGTCGCGGGATTTATTCCAAACGGAATTCCACCTATTTGCATTGCCACAGTGAGTAACGCCACAAATATGCCCGTCGTTACCAAATCTTTGATAGTTAGACCTTTCTTTTGCGTTTCCATATAAGTCATCCTCCAAATAAATAGATTTTTTTCCGGCGGAAGTTGACATTTTTCTTTCCGTCGGCTATATTATGGTTAGAACTCACTAACCATGCAGTAGTAAGAATACTATCTTTTTCATTTGTGTTCAATATATTTCGGAAACAAAAGTTGAAATGGGATTAAAGAAAGTTGGAATGGGATATTAGGTGAGGTTATATGACGCATGAATCCGTAGAAAAAAGTTATAAGAAAATTCTAAGTGATTACAAATTGATTCAAGTAGATACCCCCAGGCAGTTTAACTCGTTAGGTCAGACATGGGCTATGGATGATGAAATAGGAAACGGCTTTATTTGGACCTACTATTTTGAGAATCTTTTTGCCATCAAAATCCACGATATTGCATATCATAAAGAGGCACTGGTTGAATTTGATATGCCGGAAAGTCTTTATATTGCATATTACACATCTATTTCCGGCGAAGAATTAAATCCGTATCGCAGGCTAAACGCAAATTGTGTCAAGACCAACTTGAATGGCTACAATAAATTTAAGGCGATTATGCACCGGAACATTCCGATCCGCTCTGTTGGGATCGAAATTATGCCTCCTTATTATGAAGAATACTTGCAAAGGATGTATCCTGGTGTATATGCCAGTCCCTATGATGCATTTCTTGAGGTAGATGAAACAACCGATTTTCCTGAAATGGTCCACCTGCTCAAGCAGGTGGAAGATTACAAGGAAACAGGTATGGCAGGGCATTTATTTTATCAGGCAAAAGTAGCTGAGGCGATTGCTCTGGTGATTGAGCGGAAAAAGCACGCTAAAGAAATTCACGATATAGCAATATCCCCTGTTGATATGAAATCTATTATGAATGTGACAGCTTTTATTTCTGACCATTATGCGTTTGAACTAACGATAGATATGTTAGCTCAAATTGCCTGCATGGGAGAAACTAAACTCCGCAAACTTTTTAAGCAGGTACACCGTTGTACTATTATGGACTACATTCAAAACCAGCGTATCAGCCAAGCAGAATACTTATTGGGGCACACCAACCACCCCATCAAACAAGTAGCAGAGAGTGTGGGATACACGCATACCAGCCATTTTGCCGATCTATTTCGCAGAACTACAGGTTTATTGCCGGTTGAATATCGGAAAATGAGTCAAAAGAAATGATAAATGAGCGCCGAAAAATTATCGGCGCTCATTGATCTATTGCCATATTAACTCGGATTGTATAACTTCCTCCACCTGCGCTTTCAGCGTGTTCATCAGCCCCACCCATCGGATGGGGTCACGGGCTTTCAGTTCCTCGGTAACGCCCGCCGCCTCCATCATGCGGGGCAGCATGGCGTCTATGCGCTCCCGCACCGCCCGGTCAATCTCCAACAGGTGCGGGTATAGCTTTTCACTCAAAATCAAGCTGCTGTAAAGGCCGGGCCGGTGTTCCTTCAGGTAGCGTTGCCGCATACGACCATATTTGCCGATGGGTGTCTCCGGTCGCTCTGAAAGTTTCAGGTCGGGGATGTAGTAATCCCCACAGCGGATGTAAGTCAATTCGTTCATGTTCGTCCTCCTTTGCACTGTAATGGTTAAACGGCGGCGCTGGCCGGTAAGGTGGCCTTGTGCGGCTCCTGCCTGGGTAACTGGCTAACAGGGATAAAAATGCCCTTCTCCATGTCCTCGGCCCGGATTGCGGCCTTTGCGGCATCCCGTTGCACTTTGCGCTTTGCGTTGTAGCGTTCTTCCCATTCCTTCTGCTTGCCGTTTGCCTTGCGGCGTAAGTAGTTCTGGTGAAGCCTGTCCTTGCGTTCCTCCTTCTTCCGCAGTTCTTCCTGTTCCTCCGGGGTCAGGGGAACAGGCTGCAAGGCGGGCGGGATATACCGGCCCACAAAGTTGAAGTAGATTTCAACCTCCTGTGTGGTGTCCTGGCTACCTTTGCGGGCGCGCTCATGGACAAGGATCTTCTCTACAAACTCGTTGAGCATGGTGTTTGTCAGCGTGTCGAAATTCTCGTATTTGTCAATCAGGGCAATAAACTTTTCCGCTGATTTCCGGCTCTGCTCATAGCCGGTAACGGCCTTTTCCAACTCTGTGATTTCCGCATTGAGGGTGTCTTGCTCTTTGGCGTACTGTGCGTCCAGGGCCTCATACCGGGCGTCCGGTAGCTTGCCCAGGGCGTTATCCTCATAGATTTTGCAAATCAGCCGTTCCAGTTCTCCGGCCCGCTTTTGGGCGGCAGCCAGCCGTTTCCGCTTTTTAGAGATGTCGGCGGTCTGCTGGGCGGCCTGCGTTTCCTGGACAGTGCGGATAAACTCGGCCCGGTCATTCTTGGAATACTCCGCGATGGCCCGGAGCATATCGGCAATCAGAGTCAGAACAGCTTCGGCCTTGATACGGTGCTGTGTAGGGCAAAGGGAGCCGATAGGGTACTTCCCATACTGGCCGCAAGTGTACTGCGGGACGCGCTTGCCGTTGTAGGTGCGGTGAACATACATCTTGCCGCCGCAATCGGCGCAGTACATCAGGCCGGTCAGGGGATATGCCTCCCCAAAGCCGTCCGGGTAGCGTCTGGCGTTTCCCCGGATACGCTGCACATTGTCAAAGGTTTCCTGGTCGATGATAGCCTCATGGGTATTCTCGAAAATCGTCCATTCGCTTTCGTCAACATAGTGGCTTTTCTTGTCCTTGAAGTGCTTGCGGGTCTTGAAATTGACCGTATGACCTAAATACTCACGCTTTTTCAAAATGCTCACAATGGTGGACGAACCCCATCCGTAGGGGGCTTTGACTGGCTTCGTCCTGTTTACTCCTTCGTCAAAGCGTGCCAGATGGACAGCGGGGATTTCAACCTTTGCCTCGGACAGCAGCTTGGAGATTTGATAGGGGCCGTAGCCCTCCATCGTCAGGGAAAAGATACGGCGTACCACTTCGGCGGCTTCTTCGTCCACAAGCCAGTGTTCCCGTTTTTCGTCCCACAGGTAGCCATAAATGACGGTGCCGGTCAGGTGCTTGCCGCTCATGCCTTTGGACTTGAACACCGAGCGAATTTTCCGGCTGGTGTCGCGGGCATAAAATTCGTTCATGATGTTGCGGAAGGGAGTAAAATCGTCATCGCCTTTCAGACTGTCTACACCGTCGTTAATGGCGATCAGCCGGACACCGTGCTGCCGTAAAATCTCCATAACCTGACCGACTTTCAGATAGTCACGCCCCAGACGGCTCATGTCTTTGATAACAATGGCCTCCACACGCCCCGCCTCAACTTCCTCCATCATTGCCAGAAATCCGGGGCGGTCAAAACGGGTGCCGGAGACCCCGTCATCAGTGAAATGCCGGGGATTGGGCAGGTTATTCCGACGGGCAAACTCCTCTAACATCTGCTTTTGATGACTTATGGAATTGCTCTCACCCTGTAACTCGTCATCGCGGCTCAATCGTTCGTACAGTGGGGTGATTTTCTCGTTTCTCATGGCTGCACCTCCTGAAATGAAAATGCTCTAAGTGACTGCTTCAC
>ERZ827450.2427-NODE-2427-length-15265-cov-3.083300_pt1 | contig 15265 bp, 9 predicted proteins | sample MGYA00519773_ERZ827450 | MGnify/ENA primary metagenome ERZ827450 (study PRJEB31778, sample SAMEA3449306) | human gut metagenome | biome: human gut; feature: human-associated habitat; material: faeces | place: United Kingdom | collected 2010/2012 ...
GGACGCCGCCGTCATGGTCATCGACGCATCCAAGGGCGTCGAGGCGCAGACGCGCAAGCTGTTCAAGGTCTGTGCGATGCGCGGCGTGCCGATCTTCACCTTCATCAACAAGATGGACCGCGAGGCGCGCGACCCGTATGAGCTGCTCGAGGACATCGAAAACGAGCTCGGCATCGGCACCTATGCCGTAAACTGGCCGATCGGCTCGGGCAAGCGCTTCAAGGGCGTGTACGACCGCATGGATGACGAGGTCATCGCGTTCGAGGGCGCGGACTTCCGCCACGAGGTCAAGGCGCAGCGCCTGTCCATTGATGACCCCATTCTCGAGGGTCTGCTGCCCGAGGATCAGTATCAGACGCTCATCGACGATGTGGAGCTGCTTTCCGGCGCGGGCGACGAGTTCGACCTCAAGGCCGTGCACGAGGGCAGGCTTTCGCCGGTATTCTTCGGCTCCGCTCTGACCAACTTCGGCGTCGAGCCGTTCCTGAAGAAGTTCCTTCAGATGACGCCGCCGCCGACTGCACGTACCGCGGACATTGGCGTGATCGACCCGTTCGACCCGCATTTCTCCGCATTCGTGTTCAAGATCCAGGCGAACATGAACAAGGCGCACCGTGACCGCGTCGCATTCATGCGCATCTGCTCGGGCAAGTTCGAGCGCGACACCGAGTATTTCCACGTCCAGTCCGGCCGCAAGATGCGCCTTTCTCAGCCGCAGACGATGATGGCCGCCGAGCGCGAGATCGTCGACGAGGCCTACGCGGGCGACATCATCGGCGTGTTCGACCCCGGCATCTTCTCCATCGGCGACACGATCACGATGCCCGGCAAAAAGTTCCGCTTCTCCGGCATCCCGACGTTCGAGCCCGAGCACTTCATGCTCGTCTCGCCCAAGGACACGATGAAGCGCAAGCAGTTCGTCAAGGGCGTGGAGCAGATCGCGCAGGAGGGCGCCATCCAGATCTTCAAAATCCCCGACAGCGGCTTTGAGGACGTGGTCGTCGGCGTGGTCGGCACGCTGCAGTTCGACGTGTTCGAATACCGCATGAAGAACGAGTACGGCGTGGACCTGCGCATGAGCGGCCTTCCCTACGAGCACCTGCGCCTGATCCGCGAGTGCCCGTGCGACGTGAAGGACCTGATGCTCTGCTCGGGCTCCCGCGTGCTCGAGGACTTCAAGGGCCGCAAGCTCATCGCCTTCGGCGGCGAGTGGAGCGTGGGCTTTCTCACCAAGCACAACGAGGGTCTTATCCTCGACGACTGGCTCAGCGTGTAACAGATAACACCTATAATATAAGGAGAGACGCGGCTTTCGCCGCGTCTCTTTCGTTATAAAAGCATCGCAGACTTTGCCGCCCGCAGGCGGCAAATGATCTGGATCTTTTTTCTGGCGACACGCGCGTCAGAAAAAACACTCTGCGCGGAGCGTGTGTCGAGCCCGCGAGGCACAAAGCGAAGCGAAACTTTCTCAAAAAAGTGGTGACACCACTTTTTTGAATGATCTTACGCGTTGTAAACGTCCTCGTTCAGCACGCCCTCGGACTTGGCGACATAGATGCTCGTGGCGGAATCGCCGACAACATTGAGCGCGGTGACGAGCATCTCGATGGGGCGGTTGATGGCGAGGATGAGGCTGTAGGCCAGCATTGCCGCATCATTCACATAGCCGAGGCCGGAGAGGATGGTGAAAAGGATGATCGCGCCGGAGCCGGGGGCCGCGGGCGTACCGGCGGAGGCGATGAGTGCGAGCAGCGCGATGACGACGAGCTGGGTGAAGCTGATGCTGTAGCCCGCGCAGCCGGCGATGAAGAGCGTTGCGATGACCTGCATGATGGCCGTTCCGTTCATGTTGATGGTCATGCCGAGCGGCAGGACGAAGGAGGCGATCTTCTCATCCACGCCGAGCTCCTCGACCGTGGTCTTGACGTTGAGCGGGAGCGTCGCCGCACTCGAAGAGGTGGAGAAGCCGAAGACCGCGACGCGGGTGATCTTCTTGGCGAACTTGAAAGGATCAAGATGCGCGAAGATCGCGATGAAAGCGGGATAGCCGATGATGAGGAAGATGAGCAGCAGCGCGACCGTGAGGATAACGTAGGCGACAGCTGGCTTGAGGTGCTCCACACCGTAGGATGCGAAGGTGCGCGTGAGCAGCATGAAGATAGCGACGGGGCCGAACTTGCTGACGACGAAGTTCAGAAAGACGATAACGACGTCGTTGAGCTCCTGGATGAGCTTGCGCAGCGTCGCGGTCTTCTCCTCGCCGAGCGTCTTCATGCACAGGCCGAGGGACACGGCGAGGAAGACGACGGCGAGCACCGCGGTGTTGCTCGAGAAGGTGGAAGCGATGTTCGAGGGGATGACGTTCAACACGACGAGCAGCGGATTGGAGCCCGCCGAGCCTGAAACGCTCTCGAGCCCGTCGACCGCAATGTGGAACACGCCCATGTTATAGAAGACGATGCCGCACACGCAGGCGAGCAGGAGCGCAAAAAAAGAACAGATCAGGAAACCTTTGATACACTTGAAAGAAATTCTGCCAAGCGTACTGGTATCGGAGATCTGTCCTATTGCTAACGTAATGGAAGTGAAAACCATCGGCACGATCACGAGCTGTAATGCACGGATGAACATCTGACCGGCCAAATAGAAAAGGCCAAGCGCGCTGCTCGCTCCCGCAGCGGTGATATCCTGGAACAAAAGATCATTGATGGTCGTCCACACCGCTTCCTGACCGGAGGAATTCAAATGCTCACGGAGGAACAAAAACAGGAGTCCGGCCGTCAGTCCCGCGACGAGGGAGATGGCCATTTTCGTTGCCAGTGTTTTCTCTTTCCTTACTTTCATGTGTCGTATCCTTTCTTTTCCCGCGCCCGCTCGCCCCGTTCCGGAACCCGCGTTTGCGATTTTTACGAGCATACTACGCAGGCCCCCTTTGTGGCAAGTGTGTTTTTCCATAAATATTAACAAATTCTGAATGCATTCTCCGACAATAGTGACAAAATTCGATTTTTGTGTAAAAAGTGCAAAAAATCGTGTAGATTTTTGTTGACAAACGTCAAGAACGCGTATATAGTGTGAGCCGTAAAAAAGAGTAGGTGCAGCCGCTTCGACCGCATCTCAAACGATAATAGCAAACCCGGTGAAAACCGGCGACGCAAAGCTATAGGGCCTTACCCCTGGGAACAGGGCTGGCAGCCAGTTACCGAAAGGAGATCGCCGTATGAAACGGCTGTTACGTCATGCCTGCGCTATGCTCGCAGTGCTTATTGTCATGTCCATGTTCACGGTTGTGAACGCCAGCGCTGCCAATGGCACCACCATTGACACCACGAATGCCAAGTATGGTTTCGTCACCGTCAACTACACCTCCAATGCCAAATTGAAGGTCGGCATCCAGTACGGCAACGAAAAGACGTCTTACAAAAACTGCCCGAGCGGCAAGGACGCCGTCTTCTCGCTCGAGCAGGGCGACGGCACCTACACCATCTCCCTCTGCGAGAACATCTCCGGCACGACCTACCGCGTCGTGACCAGCAAGCGCGTCAACGCCAAGATTGAAAACGCCTACGCTCCTTACCTCATCGCCACGACCGACGTGCAGTTCACCTCCGGTGACGATGTGTGCAAGAAGGCCGCCGCGCTCTGCAAGGACGCCAAGACCGATATGGACAAGGTCACCGCGATCTACAACTACATCGCCGGTCACTACACCTACGACACCAAGCTCGCTAACGACATCACCTCCGGCAAGGTCAGCAAGTACATCCCCGACACCGCCGCCACCCTGAACAGCAACAAGGGCATCTGCTACGACCTTGCGTCCCTCTTCGCCGCCATGTGCCGCAGCCAGAACATCCCCTGCACCCTCACCAAGGGCTACGCCGGCAGCAGCTACCACGCCTGGAACAAGGTCAACGTCAGCGGCAACTGGTACCAGATCGACATGACCTATGCCGTCACCAAGCGCGTCATCAACGAGACCACCTTCGCCGGTTGCGTCTCCCCCCTGACCTACTCCCAGCAGAGCGACACGCTCGCCGTGTCCGCGGTGGCGTAAAATATCACAATTCGTCGAATCACGGCGGCAGGTATTTCCTGCCGCCGTTTTTTTCTGCGCATTATTAGTCCTGTTAATATCTTATATATTTTTTGAAAATCTCCTTGCATTTTTGGGCAAATCTGGTATACTGTGAACATAAAATATTGGCAAACACAAATATCTGTGCGGCTCGCAGAAGAGCAACTGTACAGAAAAAGGCACAGCAGGCGAAAGCCTGTGTCGCAAAGCCACGGACCTAAACGGCGCTCGCGCCGCACGGCAGCCGGTTGCCAAATGCAGATTACCTCCCCCCTTCTTCGCGCCGTACAGGCAGAAGAAGGAGGATTTTTTTATGTCTGAGAAGAAAGTTGGCAAGCGGCTTCTCACCTGGGTCCTGGTGCTCGTGATGACGCTGTCGCTATTGCCGCTGAACGTGCTGGCGGATGAGACAGCGTCGAGTGACACCGTGAAATACGGTACGATTGACGAGAATGGCCAGTGGACTGCAACTGCGACTGGTACCGGCACAAATAATAGCACCGGTATTACAGGTGTGAAGTCCGTCAGTAAGACAGCTAAACCCATAACAGATGAGTACGGTAAGATTATCCCGAACCAGTACGATGTCACGCTCAAAGTCGAGCTGGAACAGACAACATCGACCACGCCGCCCGGCGCCGCCGCGACTGTGCTGGTGATGGATCATTCTGGTTCTATGAATGGCTGCGCGTCTTGCAAGAGTACCATGAATGATAACCCTTTCGATGACTCATATTACCATGATAAAACCTGCGTCCACTATAAGGTCAAGCAAAATAAAGTAACCAATGCGCAGAGCCGGATGGCCGCAGCTACGGAGGCGGTCAAGAGTTTCATCAAGACCTATAGCGGACGCTTCAATGAGAACAGCAAAGAGACGACAACGGATAATCTGAACCTTGGTCGCTGGGTGTGCCTTGTCTGGTTCAATGAGACTGGCGGTGTGGTTGGTGGCCGCGAATGGCTCGATGTATCCAATAAGGATGCATATGATAAGGCAATTAACACGGACGGATGGAAGGCTGAGGAAGGTACAAACCTTGATTGTGGTCTGAAGCTCGCAGACGATCAGCTGAAGCAGGATACAGTCAAAAATATTGACAAATCCTTAAAGAACGTTGTTGTCCTTACCGATGGCCAGCCGACATATTATCTCAAAGATTGGAGCTATAGCATTTTTAATAGGAAGCCTGATTTCAATATTGGGGAAAACAAGTACGATGTCGCAGGTAATGGCCAGAGTTGCGACGAGGATACTTTTCAGAATACCAAGGATTCCGCAGCGAACTTAAAGAAGAGCGCATCGGTTTACACCGTCTGCTTTGGTGCAAGCGGAGAGAAGATTACGAATTACGATAATCAAACCGGCAAAGATTTCTTGGGTCGTCCGATATACTCGAAAATTTCGGTCGGCGACTATCTGAAAAACAAGATCGCCACCAAGAAGGCGGGCGACAAGACTTACGCCTACGATGCCGGCAACACTGACGGCTTGATGAGCGCTTTTGCGGCGATCACGAAGGATATCGTCAGCGGTCTGAACAGCGGTACTGTGACCGACAGCCTGCCCACCGGTGTGACGGCTGATAACCGCTTCGTTGGCGAGTGGAAACTCAATGCTGATGAAGCTGTGAAGGATACAAAAACAGAAGACGGTGTTAAAAAAACTATCTATACTTGGGAGAAGCCCTACACCGTCACCATCAATCCCGAGACCGCTGTGGCTGATAAGGACGGCTACGTGCCCCTGAACGGCAAGACCACACTGACAGTCGAGGACGGTTCGGTCGACTTCCCCATCCCCGCAGGTAAGGTCACGCCCAATACGATGACGCTTACCGCTACGGACTATACCGGCAAGTATGACGGCAAGGCGCATGGCGGCACAGTGACAAGTCCCAATGGCGCAACGCTGACCTACCAGACCAAGGATAAGGACGGTAGCTGGACAGCTGCAACGTCTACAGCACCGACTCTCACGGGCGTTGGCAAGATTGATGTCAAGGTCACGGCTGAAAAGAAAGGCTATGAGACAGAATCTGCCGAGTACACCATTAAGGTCACCAAGCGCGATGTGACCCTGACCTCCGCGACGGATTCCAAAGAATATGATGGCACTCCGCTGACGAACAGGGATGTCACCGTTGGCGGCGATGGTTTTGTTACTGGCGAGGGCGCAACGTATAACGTCACCGGCACGGCGACGAATGTCAGTACCGAACCTGCAAAAAACACTTTTGAGTATACACTGAACACTGGTACAAATGCGGCCAACTATAACATCAACAAGGTTGAAGGCACGCTGACGATCACGCCTAAACAGGTGACGATCAAGGTCAACGATGCGGGAAAGTTCTTTGGTGATGACGATCCCGCGTTCACCGGCACGGTTCCTCCGGATTTGATTAACGCGGGCGGCCTTGGCGAGATCACTTACGTTCGCACGAACAAGGATGTTGAAGCTGTTGGCACCTATCCGGACGTGCTGGATGCCCAGTACATTAATAATACCAATTACGATGTTATCGTAGAGAAAGGCGACTTTGAGATCAAGACCGCGACCAGCGGCGCTCTTCTGACCGCTCAGGGCGGCGAGTGGACGTATGACGGTGAATCTCATACCGCTACGGCCAGCGTAAGCGGCGCTGATGGCTATACCATTTACTACAAGGTCGGCGGTGCTGATTGGACTACTGATGCTCCCAGTGTGACCGATGTTAATAATGGTCTTGTGACTGTGAGCGTCAAGGCAACCAAAGCTGGTTATGCTGACCTGACTTGCACTGATGTTACACTTAAGATCAAACCGAGAGCTGTGACTATCACTGTCGATGACAAATCGAAGATGGTAGGCGAAAATGATCCTGAGTTTACCGGCACGGTGGATGGATTGGTCAATGAAAACGACCTTGGCACGATCACTTACGTTCGCACGAATTCCGATGAGACTGTCGGCGATTATCCTGATGTGCTGAGCGCCCAGTATACCGAGAACAGCAACTACAATGTTACAGTAGTGACCGGCGACTTTACCATCACGGAGAAGCAGCCCACCACCAAGTATGCGGACGTTGAAGTTCGGTACTATAAGGATTCCGTCGAAGAGAATAATCGCCTGAATGAGACGCCCTTTGTCATGAAGAATCAGGTTGTCGGCGATCAGATTGACCTTGGTTTCCCGCTGATTAACGCATACCAGCCCGATGGCTACAAGCCAGGCGTCCAAGTGGGCAGCACCTACACAGTCATTGAGGGTGAGAACGTCATCAAGGTCCTCTACACCAAGCTCGGCACGATCCAGCTCGGCGATTTCATCTTCAAGAACTTTGAGAGCAGATACGGCGCAAGCACCGAAGAGACCTTCTATGCCTACGCAATGGTGACGCCTTTCTCCGTCTATGATCTTGAACAGCCCACTGAGCAGCCCATCGAGCCCGAGCAGTCCACTGCGCCTGAACAGCCCGCTGCGCCTGAGCAGCCCGCTGCGCCCGAGCAGCCCGCTGCGCCTGAGCAGCCCGCTGCGCCTGAGCAGCCCGCTGCGCCTGAACAGCCTACCGAGCAACCTGACTCCCCCACTGAGTTCCGCGCGACCTCGATTCAGAATAACAAGCTGTACGAAGGCTCTGTCAACCTGAAGACCGGTGAGTCGAAACAGTTTACGTTTGAGGGAATTTCCCTGCCCGCAGGCACGTACCGAGTTGAAGTGTTCGAGCGTGATGACGGGAAAGATAATATCGTTTACGATGACACGACATATTCCTTCACCTTGACGGTGGTAGAAAACGATGGCGGTACTGTTGCCAGCGCATGTAATTTTGCATTCTGTGCGGAAGATAGCAAAGAGTGGATTCCGATGGATAGTGCAGAGAAGGTTGAGTTTACCAACGTGTACACCTATCGCCGTCCGCATCATCCCCGTCCCAAGCCCACTGTGGAGATCAAAGACGATGACGCGCTCGGTCTGAACACGACGGATCACTTCGCTTATATCGTCGGTTACGGCAACGGCGAGGTCCGTCCGCAGAACAACATCACCCGCGCCGAGGTCGCGACCATCTTCTTCCGCCTGCTGACCGACGAGACCCGCAACGCTAACTCCACCAAGTCCAACAGCTACTCCGACGTAGCAGCCGGTGCATGGTACAACCATGCGGTTTCTACGCTGAGCGCTATGGGCATCGTGAAGGGCGACAGCCACGGCAAGTTCAATCCGAATGCGCCGATCACTCGCGCTGAGTTCGCGGCTATCGCAGCCCGTTTTGACGACAAGGCCAACACGACGACTGCTGATTTCAGCGACATCGCGTCCCACTGGGCGAAGAACGAGATCAGCGCCGCCTCCAACAACGGCTGGATCACCGGTTATCCCGACGGTACCTTCCGTCCGGACAACAAGATCACCCGTGCCGAGGCAATGACGCTCGTCAACCGCGTCCTCAAGCGTCTCCCCGAGACCGAAGAGGATCTGCACGACGATATGATCAAGTGGAGCGACAACTCTGACGTTTCTCAGTGGTTCTATCTGGACGTACAGGAGGCTACCAACAGCCACTACTACCAGACCAAGGAGAACCAGTTCGAGAAGTGGACCAAGCTGCGCGAGACCCGCGACTGGACCGAACTGGAAAAGTAAATTTCCGCTGCATCCCCCGACCTGTGTCGGGGGATGTTTTTTTGCTCCCTGCCGCCGGTTTCTTGTACATTTTTACCGAACTTGCACAAAACAGGCGGCTGCCCTTGTCTTTCGCGGCGCTGCGGTGTATAATAACATCATTCGGCAGGACTTTTCTGCCCGTAAACAAATAAACAAGCGAACAGACGGTGCCGCTGAACGACCTCGGCCGGGTCAGCGGTTAAAAGGGAAACAGGTGCAATTCCTGTACGATCTCGTCACTGTAAACGGGGAACACTCCGCTTTTCATGTCACTGATGCTGTGCATCGGGAAGGCGGCGGCGTGCGCAGATCCGCAAGTCAGGAAACCTGCCGCCTCTGTTGGTACGGAAAGCTTTTCCAGGTCACGAGTCATTGACTGTACTGATGCCGCATTCTTCTGCATGATTACAGTCCCTTTCTGCGCACAGGCGCAGGGGGACTGCGTGTTTTCTGTACCCTTTTTATCGTTCTTCCCGGTGCGCTTGCCGGCGGAGACAGGAAAAAAAGGAGGAAACCTACATGAAACTCAAGAGACTGGGCGCACTGCTGCTCTCCGCAAGTCTGATGCTCGCAGCGCTGACCGCCTGCGGCAGCCAGACCGCCGACGACAAGGCAGAGGATACCAAGGGCGCGGATACCGCTGCGGCCGAACAGGCAGACGACGAGGAAAACTACGAAACGGGTGACGCAGGCTTGGATAATCCGCTCAATCAGGACGAAATCGGCGAAAACGAGCTGCTGGTCGTCAGCTTCGGCACCAGCTACAACGACAGCCGCCGCGAGACCATCGGCGCGATCGAGGCCGCTATGCAGAAGGCGTTCCCGGACTACTCGGTCCGCCGCGGCTTCACCAGCCAGATCATCATCGACCATGTAAACAAGCGTGACGGCGAGAAGATCGACAACGTGACCGAGGCGCTCGACCGCGCAGTTGCAAACGGCGTCAAGAATCTCGTCGTTCAGCCGACGCATCTGATGAACGGTCTGGAGTACACCGACCTCAAGAACGAGCTGGCCGGCTACTCCGACTCCTTCGAGAAGATCGCGCTCGGCGAGCCGCTCCTGACCTCGGACGACGACTTCCAGAAGGTCATGAACGCGATCGTTGACGCTACCAAGGAGTACGACGACGGCGAGACCGCCATCTGCTTCATGGGCCACGGCACCGAGGCAGACTCCAACTCCGTCTACACCAAGATGCAGGAGACCCTGACCGCGGCAGGCCACACCAACTACTTTGTCGGCACGGTTGAGGCGACCCCGTCCCTCGACGATGTGATCGCGGCTGTCAAGGAAAGCGGCTTCAAGAAGGTCGTGCTGCGTCCGCTGATGATCGTTGCCGGCGACCACGCGAACAACGACATGGCAGGCGATGAGGACGGCTCCTGGAAGACCGAGTTCGAGAAGGCCGGCTTCGAGGTAACGACTGTTGTAGAGGGTCTGGGCGGTCTGACTGACATTCAGAACCTGTTCGTTGCACACGCACAGGCGGCTGTTGACTCGCTCAAGTAATCTTTCCATACCAGATACAGGTCCGGACTGCGAAAGCGGGCCGGACCTTCTTTTATCAGTCAAACATAAGGAGAAAACAATCCATGAACAGCAAAAAAACACTTCTGGCCGCTCTTCTGGCGGCGCTCATGCTCACCTCCGGCTGCGGCAGCTCCGCCTCTCAGCAGCAGACCGACACCGCCGCGCAGACCGGTGAGACCGGCACCTCGAACGTTGCTTCTGCGTCCGACATGACCGAGGTCGAGGAGGTCGTCGAGGCGGGCATGACCCCCATTTCCGGCGACAAGGTCAAGGACGGCACCTACAGCGTTGCCGTCAAGTCCAGTTCCAAAATGTTCGACATCACTGCGTGCGAGCTGACTGTCGAGGGCGGCAAAATGACCGCGACCATGCACATGGGCGGCAAGGGCTACCTCTATGTCTACATGGGCACCGGCGAGCAGGCTGCCGCGGCTGACGAGGCGGATTACATCCCGTTCACCGAAGAGGCCGACGGCACCCACAGCTTCACCGTCCCGGTCGACGCGCTCGATGAGGGCATCGACTGCGCTGCATTCAGCAAGAAGAAGGAAAAGTGGTACGACCGCACCATCCTGTTCCGCGCGGATTCCCTGCCGATGGATGCCTTTGCCGACGGCGTTGTCACGACGCCCGACAGTCTGTCTCTCGCGGACGGCGCCTACACTGCCGACGTCGCGCTTGCAGGCGGCTCCGGCCGCGCCTCCGTCCAGTCTCCGGCCGAGCTGACCGTCAAGGACGGCAAGGTAACGGCGAAGATCGTCTGGAGCAGCAAAAACTACGACTACATGAAGGTCGGCGACACGAAATACGACACCGTCATCGAGGACGAGCACTCCACCTTCGAGATCCCGGTCTCCTGCTTTGACTGGGCGATGGCGGTCAAAGCCGACACCACCGCGATGAGCGAGGCGCACGAGATCGACTACACGCTGACCTTTGACTCGGCCTCTGTCGCGCCGCTGAGCAAATGAGAAGAGCCGCAGCATATCTCGCTGCCGCCGCGTGCCTGACCGGCCTGCTGACCGGCTGCGGCGGCGGCGCGGCCGTCTCCGGAGAAAACGATGACCCACTCTCCGGCCTGACCCCCACCGGCTCGATGGAGCTCTCCTACGCCGAGCAGTTCACGGTCGATACCTTCGAGGGCGGTCTGTCGCTCATCACGATCGGCGGTGAGGACCGTTATCTCGTTGTGCCCGAGGGACAGCAGGCGCCGCAGACCGGCGCGGACATTACCGTGCTCCAGCAGCCGCTCGACAGCATCTATCTCGTCGCCACGAGCGCAATGGATTTCTTCGTTTCGCTCGACGCGCTCGACACCATCTCGCTCTCCGGCACCCGTGCCGACGGCTGGTATCTCGATGCGGCGCGCGAGGCCATGACAGACGGCGATATCGAATACGCCGGCAAATACAGCGCCCCGGACTATGAAGCCATCTGCGACGCGGACTGCGACCTTGCGCTCGAGTCCACGATGATCTACCACACGCCCAAGGTCAAGGAGCAGCTCGAACGACTCGGCATCCCCGTGCTCGTCGAGCGCTCGAGCTACGAAAGCAATCCCCTCGGCCGCATGGAGTGGATCAAGCTGTACGGCGTGCTCACAGGAAAGGAGGAGCAGGCGGAGGCGCTCTATGACGAGCAGCTCGACGCCCTCGCTCCCATCCTTGACCAGCCGTCCACCGGCAAGACCGCCGCATTCTTCTATATCACGGCGAACGGCGCAGCAAATGTGCGCAAATCCACCGATTATGTCGCAAAAATGCTCGAGCTCGCCGGAGGAAAGTATATCTTTGACGACCTCACCGACGACGACGCCCGCTCGACCATGAATATGCAGATGGAGAGCTTTTACGCCGGCGCGAAGGACGCGGATGTGCTCATCTACAACTCGACCATCGACGGCGAACTGCAAACGCTCGACGAGCTGCTCGCCAAAAGTCCGCTGCTCGCGGATTTCAAGGCCGTGAAAAACGGAAATGTCTGGTGCACCGAGCAGAGCCTGTTCCAGTCCGCGATGGGACTCGGCGGCATGATACAGGACTTCCACGCCGTTTTCACCGGCGAAAACACCGACGATCTGCACTATCTGCATCAGCTGACCTGAAAAGGAGGGGAAAACCATGCAGCCTGACCATCGCGCGCGCTATACCTTCGGCTTTGCCCTGCTCGCGGCGCTGCTCGCGGCGCTCATTCTCTGGAACCTCAACACGGGCAGTCTGCATCTGTCCCCGGCCGAGGTCATGGACATCCTGCTCACGCGCACGGGCGAAAACGCCGCCATCGTATGGGAGATGCGCCTGCCGCGGCTGATCGCCGCCATGCTGCTCGGCGGTGCACTGTCGATTTCGGGCTTTCTGCTCCAGACCTTTTTCGCCAACCCCATCGCAGGCCCGTTCGTGCTCGGCATCTCCTCGGGCGCAAAGCTGACCGTTTCGCTCGCGATGATCGGTCTGCTCTCGCGCGGCCGCGTGATCGGCTCGACCGGCATGATCCTCGCCGCCTTCTGCGGCGCGATGCTGTCGATGGGTTTCGTCCTCGCGCTCGCGCAGCGCGTGCGCCAGATGTCCCTGCTCATCATTGCCGGTGTGATGGTCGGCTACATCTGCTCGGCGGTCACGGATTTCGTCGTGACCTTCGCCGAGGACAGCAACATCGTCAACCTGCACAACTGGTCGCAGGGCAGCTTTTCCGGCATTTCGTGGGACAATATCTGCGTCATAGCGCCGGTCGTGCTGATCTCGCTCGCGCTCGCCGTGCTGCTGTCCAAGCCGATGAGCGCCTATCAGCTCGGCGAGGGCTGCGCGCGCAGCATGGGCGTCAATATCCGCGCCTTCCGCGCCGCGCTCATCCTGCTCTCGAGCGTGCTCTCCGCCTGCGTGGCTGCGTTCGCCGGGCCGATTTCATTCGTCGGCATTGCGGTCCCGCAGCTGATGAAGGGGCTGTTCGGCACGGCAAAGCCGCTCGTGCAGGTACCGGCGTGCTTTGCCGGCGGCGCGGTATTCTGTCTGTTCTGCGATCTGGCCGCGCGCACGGTCTTTGCCCCCACCGAGCTCAGCATCAGCTCGGTCACGGCCATCCTCGGCGCGCCCATCGTGATCTTCATCATGGTGCGCCGCCGCACGCGCACGCTGTAAAGGGGGAAAACGCAATGGCAGACAAGCTTCTCCGCGCGGAGAACATGACCGTCGGCTACGGCGGCGTGCCGCTCATCCGCGACATCGCGCTGAGCGTATCCGGCGGCGAAATTTTGACCCTTGTCGGGCCGAACGGCTCAGGCAAGTCCACTATCCTCAAAAGCCTGATCCGCGAGCTTGCCCTGCTCGGCGGCACGGTCTATCTGGACGGCCGCGACAGCAGCCGTCTGTCCGCCGCAGAGACCGCGCGCACGCTCGCCGTCATGATGACCGGCCGCATCGCGCCCGAGCGCATGACCTGCTGGGATGTGGCGGCGGCAGGCCGCTATCCCTATACCGGGCGGCTCGGCATTCTCGGTGCGGAGGACCGCGAAAAGGTGTGCGAGGCGCTCGCGCTCGTCCATGCAGAGGAGCTTGCGGACCGCGATTTCACCTGCATCAGCGACGGACAGCGGCAGCGCGTGCTGCTCGCGCGCGCCATCTGCCAGCAGCCGCGCGTGCTCATCCTCGACGAGCCGACCTCCTTTCTCGACATCCGCTACAAGCTCGAGCTGCTGACCATTCTGAAAAATCTGGTGCGCGAGCGCAGTGTCGCCGTCGTGCTGTCGCTGCACGAGCTCGACCTCGCGCAGAAGATCTCCGACCGCGTCATCTGCGTGGCGAACGGCGAAATCGCCCGGGTCGGCACGCCCGAGGAGGTCTTTACCGACGGCAGCGTGCAGCGGCTGTACGGCCTGACCGCCGGCAGCTATGACGAGCGCTTCGGCAGTCTGGAGCTTGAGCCGGTGCGCGGCGCGCCGCAGGCTCTTGTGATCGGCGGCGGCGGCAGCGGCATTGCGCTCTACCGCGCCCTTCAGCGGCACGGCATCCCCTTCGCCGCAGGCGTGCTGCACGAGAACGACATGGATTTCCCGGTTGCGCGCGCACTCGCGTGTGAGATCGTCTCCGAACAGCCCTATCAGCCCATCGGGGATGCGGCGCAGAGCCGTGCGCGGGCGCTCATGCACGCCTGCCGCTGCGTTTACGCGCCGCTCCGTACCTTCGGCCCGATGAATGAGGGCAACCGCCTGCTCATCGCAGAGGCCGCCGAAAACGGCTGGCTGGTCTCTGCAATTTCACCAAAAAAGCCGGACGCGACTTGAAACAGACGGCCCCCTTGTGTTAGAATGGATGTTATGCAAAGGCAGACACCATCAAGGAATGCAGTTTTATGTCAAAAAGCGTAAGAAGTTCAAAAAAACAGCATAGAAATCACGCACATCGTGCGTCCCCGCGCCGCACGGCCGCACCCGCGCATATCAAGCCGCGGCCCGGCCCGACTGTGCGCAAGCGCAAGCGCCGCCAGAGCAGAGCGCGCCGCCGTCAGCTGCTCGTGCTGCTCATCGCGGCCGTTCTCCTCGCACTCATCGCGGCGCTCGTGCATCAGCCGTCCACCTCGGGCAGTACATCCGGAACGGACGCTGCGTCCGACGACCGCCCGCTCGAGACCAACATCACCCACGGCCTGATCTCGGACGCCGTCGTGGCCTACCGCGACGTGGTGGCGGACTACGCCGAGCAGAACGATATTTCGGAGTATACCGACGTCCTGCTCGCCATCATGCAGGTCGAGTCGGGCGGCGAGCTCGACGACCTCATGCAGTCCTCCGGCTCGCTCGAGCTGCCCTCGGATTCGCTCCAGCAGGAGGCCTCCATCCGGCAGGGATGCAGCTATTTTGCGCATCTGCTGCACCGCGCGGAGAGCGAGAGCTGCGACCTCGACACCGTCATCCAGGCCTACAACTACGGCAGCGGCTTTATTGATTATGTCGCCGAACACGGCGGGAAATATACGCTCGAGCTGTCCGAAAAGTTCGCACAGCAGCA
>ERZ827450.2468-NODE-2468-length-15055-cov-6.584933_pt1 | contig 15055 bp, 9 predicted proteins | sample MGYA00519773_ERZ827450 | MGnify/ENA primary metagenome ERZ827450 (study PRJEB31778, sample SAMEA3449306) | human gut metagenome | biome: human gut; feature: human-associated habitat; material: faeces | place: United Kingdom | collected 2010/2012 ...
CCTTAACATCATTTGAAGGATTAAGCAAATTAAATTACATCGGTGGTGATTTTGATGTCGAGGCTTCTTCTTTAGTTACCTTAGAATGGAACAAACTGAATTGCATTGGTGGTGATTTTAATCTTAAACCCAACAACAATAACTTAAAGCATCTATCACTAGATAATCTCGCAACTATTGGAGGGGATGTAAATATATTTACAACCACACTCGAAACCTTAACTTTAAGTAAGTTAAATAGTATCACTGGAAATCTCTATATTTGTAACAGTGTCAATGGAAAAATAACCTCGCTTAACTTAAGTAATCTAACAACAATCACGGGAAATTTAACTATCACAGAATGCCCCATGCTTAATAATATTGACGGCTTAACGAACCTTACTACTGTAAAAAACATCTCGATAACAAGTTGTCCAAAACTTTATGATTTTTGTGTACTGAAAAATGTTGTGAAAAATAATGATTGTGACTTCTACACAAACGGCAATGGATATAATCCCACGAAGTACCAATTATTAAACGGAGAATGCTCCAAACTACCAGAAGAATAAAAATTACTACTCCTAACCTTATTAGGGTTAGGAGTTTATAACATTCAAATTCACCATTATGTCCTATCAACAATTTAAAAAAGATATTGAAACAAGAAAAGAGGCAATCGCAAGTACATATAATTCGGTTCAAGATTGTCATATAAACCCGTTGGAACTAATTTATATACATCCCGATTTAAAAACCGTTTTCCAAAGAAGTAACCCGAATAACCCTAGTGAGGTTAGATATATAATAGCATTACTCTCGTACAATCATTTATGGGGGACATACCGTCACTCACACATAGAATTATTTGGATTTTTCGATGCGGAATACAATAAAATTCCAACCATTCCACTTGTAGATGAATGGGAAATATGTGGGATAAAAGAACATGGAGGTTTAAATGCTTGGGAATGGGTAAGAGCTAATTTAGTAATTAGAAATTTACCCTTGTTCATTGAAAAAGAAATTGAAATCCCTAACAATAACAATGGAGTGACTGATGTACAAACTTCTTTTAATATTATCTGGGAATATATTGGTAAAGATAAAATTCCCACTCCTGTTACATCCATAGAAGAACTTCAAGCAGCAACAATCGAACAACTACAATCTGAAAACCAAAAACTCAAAGAAAATTTATCCATATCCAATGGGAAGTTTGAAAAGATTCTCGCTATTATAAATGACCAAAGGAATATTAATATCTAAATAATTATATCTATAACCAATTTAAAATTAAACATCATGAAAAAGATTTTTACTTTATTAGTTATGGTAGCTTTAGCTACCTGTTGGGTGTCATGTTCAGATGATGATGATAAAGATGAACCAGATCCAACAATTCCCACGATGAATGAAATTACTTTATCCGTTAAAGTGGGAGATAATGGCAAATTAACCCTCTTTAACCCAAACTATATTGGAGAATTTGGAGAAGAGTGGGAAGAAGAAATAGCACAATACATCACAGTCCCACAAGATTTAGAAATAAACTGGGGAGATGGACAAACAACCAATTCAACAACACATCAATATGATCTAGGTGGGATATATCAAGTTACAATAAAAGGAACTGGAATAACATCTTTCATTTTTGAATCTAGCAAACTTCAAAGCATTGATATAACGAAAGCACCCAATTTAGTAGTTTTTTCTATTTATTGGAATCAAGTTGTCAAAACACTAGATGTAAGTAAAAACTTTGATCTTACTTATTTTATATGTGATGGCAACAAACTTACGTCACTAGATGTAAGCAAGAATACTAAATTAAAAATATTAAATTGTGGAAACAACAATCTCTCCTCAATAGATGTAAGCAAAAATACAAAATTAGTAGAATTGGACTGTGAAGGAAACAACTTTACTTCATTGGATGTAACTAACAATATTGCATTAAAAGATTTATACTGTGATAACAATAAACTCACTTCGTTAAATTTGAGTAAAAACACGAAGTTGATAAACTTAAATTGTTCTAACAACCAACTAACTTCATTAGACTTAAACAAAAACACAGAATTAATATATTTGGAATGTGAAAAGAATCCATTCACACAAGAATCTGTTAATAACCTTTTAACTAGTCTACCTATGGGCAAATATGATAATGGGAAACCTATTTCAAACCTTTGGATAAATGATAAATGGGACACTTCCATTGCAGAAGAAAAAGGCTGGAAAATTAATGAATAGTGAAGAATTTTGTACACTATAATATATCAATCCCGATACTAACAATATCGGGATTTTTTTATAAAACCACTCTCATATTCCGTAATCGATAAAACCATTCAATAAAACACAAAAAACAATAGACTATCACCACCACTAACTAAATTTCCATCATCTACACTTCAAATAATGATATATCATTTCATATAAAATTCAAATTCACCTACACGCAACAAAAACATATTAGATAATTTATAAAACAAAGACTTATGAACAACACTAGCTAAATTTTCACTACCTACACTTCGATCTGTTATTATATAGAAAATAAATATCTTCGAAGTGTTGAGGATAAGATAATCAGTAGAATATCATTTTTACTTGTTATCTTATGAATTTCATTAGAAATTTCTCTTTACACTAGAGTGGATATGAAATTAATGTAGACAATTTAAGTTTAACAAAGAATCTGACATACTGACATATCAATTAATTTAAACATCAACTTTTGTCCCCCACATAAAAACAAAGATGATTGCATTACAAAAAGCAACTATAAATCAAATAGTTGCTGATGTAGCTCAGGGGTAGAGCACTTCCTTGGTAAGGAAGAGGTCTCGGGTTCAAATCCCGATATCAGCTCAGAGGTAGCAGTCAATAAATTGACTGCTTTTTTATTTTATATTATTATTGTTCAAATAGTTATTATAATAATATTTCTTATTTACCAAGTCTCTCCCTTCGATGTGATATTCTAATTTTTCAAGTGATAAAAGGTGATTTTGGGGTAAAAAGAGGGGTTTTAAGACTTATTTGTCCCCCTATTTGTCCCCCATTTTTAGAAAATCTGTCAGTAATCAGTTTCGCAACTAGCGAAATTTATGGAAACACATTTAACAGTAATCTGTCGTAAAGACAAAGTAAATAAACAAAATGAGGCTCCTCTGGCAATAAAAATATCACAGAACTACAAAAGCAAAAAAATAAGTTTAGGAGTAAAAATTAATATTGACTATTGGAATTTTGAAAATAATAAACTTAAAGATGAAACTCCCAACAGAGAACAAATACAATTTCTTATTGACACCACTATTCAAGACCTAAATAAAAAAATCTTGAATTATCGTATACAGGACAAAGAATTTACCATTGATGATTTACTTGGAATCTCTGAAAAGAAACAGAAGACAATCACTGTTGAAAAATATTTCATGAAATTAGTTTCCCAATTAAAGGAAATAGGTAAACTTAGTTCTGCATCTAAATATTATTTCTGCTTGTCTTCCTTATCCAAATTTAAATCCATGAATATCTCTTTTACAGATATTGACTTCCAATTTTTGAAAGATTATGAGGTTTATTTAAGAAAAAAAGGATTAGCGAACAATAGCATTGCAACACAATTCAGTTGTTTCAAATCTACCTATAATAAAGCTTTGGAAGAAGGAATTTTTACTAATGAAGATTCTCCATTTAAAAAATATAAAGTTGGTAGATTATGGACACAAACAAGGAAAAGAGCCATACACAAAGAAGATGTACAAAAATTGAAAGGGTTTGATTTGTCCACTTTAACCAAGTATCCCACTCCATATTTAGAATTTGCAAGGGATATATTCATGTTTTCTTACCTAACAGCAGGAATTAATTTCAAAGACATTGCCACATTGAGATACTGTGATCTTGATAATGGACGAATTTATTATTCAAGGCATAAAACACAGAAGAATATGAATACAATTCTACTGCCAGATGCAATGACAATACTAAACAAGTACATGAAAAAAGATGCAGGAGCGGAAGATTATATCTTTCCAGTTCTGGATAGAAACATCCATATAACAGAACAACAACAAGCCGATAGAATACAGAAGGTGTTGAAACAAGTAAACAGGAAACTAAAGATCATCAGTAGAGCCTTAAATCTGAAAATCAATTTAACGACCTATGTAGCAAGGCACACTTTTGCAACTGTTTTAAAAAGGTCTGGTGTTGATATTGGAATTATATCCGAATCGTTAGGGCATTCAGATTTAAAAACAACTCAAATTTATCTAGATTCATTCGAGAACACTCAAATTGATGCAGCAATGCAAAACCTTCTTTAATCACGAAGTCCTGTTTCCAGAGATGGATTCAGGACTTTTTTTCTCATTCCATATATAAATAATCCAATTCTGTCCTTATATTTGAAAACAAAAAGCATCATGGAAAATGAAGAGAAAAAAGATGAGAAATATTTAATTTACCACTTCTATGGTGGTGATCTAAAAGAAATACTTCCAATTTTAGAGAAACATTTTTCATTCACCCTGTTTGAGATACAGGGGATGCTAGACTGGTGTAATAATCATATCTATCATGGAGAGGCAACAGGAACCACTTACGATGATGATGGATTTTTTCATGACGAGTTTAAACCAGAGAAATTTTTCATTGAAGGTAACAAACCTATCCATCTAGCCTATCCAGAAGTCTTATATAACAAGATTATTGCATTTTTTAATGATGAATCCAATTTAATCACGGACGCTAAACAAAACACCATCCTCTGGATAATGTTCTACGTTTACAGTGAATCATCTATCGAACCTAATTATTTTGAATCGTGTGGGGATTATAATTACAGGATATTCCATGAATTTGTAAGACCGGATATGTTGGCATTATATAAATTCCTCCATGATAATTACAAGCAATTTCCAGATGCCCAAAAAGGATATAAAGACCATCCAACTTACAGGCCAATGGATGCATGGAATAATCCATATAAAGATGTAACACTTACACTTGGCAGGCATTCTATCACCTTAAATAACAGCAATAACTGGTTTCTCACCCACCTCACAGAATACATCAGCCAGTATCTAAAAGAGGATAATATCAAAGATGTGGAATTTGAATTGAAGGAATATAAAAACAAGGTGGGTGCTAAATCCGATCATGATTTCCATAGAATAGTTACCCAGTTATACCACTTCTTGCAGGATGAAACACCTTACCACAGTCCAGAAGGTAAAATAACTGACAAGATTTGCACCTTCATCACTAAATTCTTAGAGGTTCTTGATTTTCTTACCGTTGTCCCAGATGATGATGAATTTAATATAGAGGAAAAGGACAAGAGAAGAAACAAAATTCTATCGACTTGGATCATTAATATGCGTACGAATATCCAGTACAATTTAAAGAGGGAGAAAGAGAGAGGTTCGTACAAAAGCAAAAAACAAGAATTTTTTGAGAAAGCCTCTGTCAAAATGGGAACAAGTGAGGAAGGAAAGACATTAATGGAACAATATAATCCCAAGTACTGGTAAAAAATGTACTTGAAAATTTATCTAATCTATTGATTTCCATTACATAGAAAATACACCCCTTATCTACTGGAATTACATTTTTGATTTCGCCCCCTTGCCTGTCATACTTTTGCATTGTAATCAACAACACAAAGCTGGTTACGATGTTCTTTAGCTATTGAACAAACCGATGAATGCAGGGTTGAGAAGGATCAAGTCTTACAAGGTGAGACACTCCACTAAAAAAGAGAAAAGGAGAATTTGAACCTTCACCCCCTAAACTCATCACCCCCAGAAAGGATAAACTGATCAATTATTCTGCATGGGGTTATTATTAACATGTAAATTAAGTAATCATGAACAATCAAATGGAATTTGTAACCTATACAATGGTGGATGAAAAAAAAGAAGGAAATAATCTTTTAAATTCAGTAAATATGAAATATAATAGTTCAACAAGTGAGGCTCCAGATAGAACAGCCATGACAACGGCTGTTGTGCTATACAAAGAACCTAGTTCCCTCAAGAGGCAAACCACAAAGAAGAAGGTAAGAAAAGAAAGGAAAATTCTAACATTAGATGCACTACAACAAGCAGTGAAAACTGCCCAAGAGAAACTAGAAGAATGTGAAGAGAGGGAAAAAGGGAAAGTTCAAAAGCAGCTTGTAAAGGCTAAAAATGCCTACAAGAAAAAACTACTACAAACCTCTCTTCTTATGCCTGTAGAGATATGGACATACGAAGAGGATGAAAAGAGATGTTTTCTTAAAAAGGAGATAAAAGAAGTAATGATTGCTCAAAATCCCTCTTTTTGCAGCCAAACAAAAATTTGGCAACAAGCCAAGGAGATATTTAATGATCCAAATTTTGAAAAGAATTCTCCAAAGTATATGACTCATGCCCAAATATTTTTTGATGCAAACATTGAATTAGCTGATCCTAATGGTAATCTTATAGAGAAAGGAACACAAAATACCTTAATTCCAGTTTGCTCTGTAAAGGAACAGGTAATGATCCAAGCGATCTACAACCTTAACATAGAGGCTATGGTGGAAGGAAGAGAATTAATACCCGTAACGAATGTACAAGTGAAATCATTTGATTCACTACAAGAATGTGCCCAGTATGAAGGAACAAATCTCTCTTTAGATAGAGGGTTAAAAGGGAAAGAGAAGGTTGAACTTTCTTGCTTGGCTACACAAAATGAATTTATGTTGAAAGTGCAGCAAGTAAGCAGGGAATATAATATGCCAGCAAGTACTGCTGTAAAATATTACTTGCTTGGGAAAAAATTAACCTCTTCTCAATGGAATGATGCAACAAGAGGTATGCTACCTCAACAATTCCAGTATGATTTAAATGTAGGTGATAAAATTATACAAACCCTGCTTAATATTGGGCTAGATACACGTGACATCAAGAAAAGATATTTTGTTGATGCGTTCACCAAATACCAGAACGTAATTTCACCTCAAACCCATCAACGCAATGGATTGGAGAAAGCAATGAAAATACTTGAAACTCTAACACCTGAAGATGCGGAATTTCTCAAAGAACTTACAGATAATCAAGTTGAGAACATATTAATCTTACTCCAATCTAAAAGTGAGAATCAATAAAAAGAAAATGACAAGGGGCTATACTATTCCCTAGTCCCTTGTCTTTCTCTATTTCAATCAAGCAAAACATTATTAAATCTTGTTTCATCAAAATCTGGATAAAACAAGAAAGAGAAGATATTGCTTGAATATACCACATCAAACTTACCTCCAAAATCAATTTTAATTCGGGAGGTAAAATATTAAATTCTACCCAAATTCATGATACTTCATGTAACAACAATATAATGAAAAGTAATAAAAAAAGCAGTGCATCCATAAATACTATACAAGATCACATTTATACTCCTTGTTTTTAAATACAAATAACCTTATATTTTATAAACCAAAGGAATATATAGAAACAATTCATTTTATCTACCCCACCAACAACAAACCATAATATATAAACATGGGAGATATAAAACTAAAAGCATATATTCAACAAGATTCAATAACAACAAACTCTTGCATGAATATCTCTCAAATTTATTCTATATCTTATTCATTATAAATACGATACTATAAAACACCTCACTACAATCTCTTTTTAACAACTAACCAAAAACAAATCAATTAAACACCTCCTTAACCCACTAACCTCATGTTGCAAACTAGAGTTATTTATTATAAAATAATAATCATGATTTGCAACAAGTAAAAGAAGAAGGAAATAGAGATTTATGGCTAGCCATTATAAGTTTATAAATGGATTGAATAGAATTTAAGTTTTATCATCCAAATCATTTGCATTGCTATAATAAATATCTAATAGATACAGGAGATAAGCATTTTACTTGTTTTCTTCCAATACTCTTTCATTAATACCATGTTATATAAACTAAAAGTTATCATTTAATGAATTTTACAACTTCCTTGTCTTTTCATAGTTTTTGATTTTTTTAATCACTATCTTTGTGATAATAAATAAGATAAGATATAAGCATCATATCTACTTTCTCAAAATCTACATACATAAACATTCTCTGGCATCAAGGTATGAAACCCTGTCAATTTAATCGATAGGGTTTTCATTTTACCTGAATTGTTGCAAATGGATATAGCATGTAGAATAGAATACTTTTATATCTAATCATCCAGATAAACTAGATTGGTATATCATTAAAAACAAGTGAGAGATTAATGAATCGAATGATATTCTAATCATTTATAATAGATAAGACTATCAATAATACCTTGAATCATGCTTTATAGAGGATAATAGTTTTAACCACTTCTTGAACTATTTAAATCTATACAATACAATTGCAATCTGGATAGATTTATATATAAATAATAACCACGGTTTGCAACATCAAAATGATGAAAGAAGTGGATAATTTAATCATGTCAGAATGTTTTTCATAAACAAAAAAGAGATTAGAGATTTAAATTACAACAAGCATCTATCAGAAACAGGTTTTTTAGAGACACTGGATTTTAACGCTAGATTCAAGATTTCCATTGAGGCACCAACAGGATGTGGGAAATCTTATTACTTGCTAGATTATTTAAAAAGGAATAACATTCCATTTTTATACGCCACGGATACATTATTCCTCATGGAAGGGTTAGCTAACAGGCATGGAATACCTTATTATTGTGCAGCCGATAGAAGTAAAGAGGACGAGAGGCAATTAATAACTGTTTATCAACATATACCTAAATTTATCAGAAAGGGTATGACGTTAATCATTGATGAATCACATTCACTTGTTACTGATTACAGTTGGAGAAGAGAAACGGTAGAGAACACTCTAACAGCGATGACAGGATACGATAGAGTGATTCTTCTCTCTGGAACTCCTTTATTATCTAATGATTCAGCGTATAATGGAATTGAACAAGTTAGAGCCATTCCAAATGAGGTTAGTAAAAGAAAATTATGGGTAACAAGATATTCACAGAATTTAGAGGGGGCTATACTTCAACTGGCTGGAATGATTAAAGAAGAGGGTTACATACCTGTACTATCTCTACTGGATAAATCCGATAAACTGGATACTATTATAGAGAGATTACCTAACCATGGATTTAATAAAATAGCCGTTATCAATTCCTTGACGAACAAGAAAACTAGAGGGAAAGATGTTAAAGGTGAGGGAGAGATGGAGAATGATATAGAGATTGAAGGTGATCCAAATTATTACGATCAATTAATCACAACTGGTAAAGTCGATGCCGATATAATTATTACCACTTACAGGCAAGGGTACGATATTAAAGGAGATAATTATAAATTAATCATAGCACCAAGTAAAAACAGGCACTCCTACACTGATATTATACAGGTGATGAACAGGTTTAGAGATTGCACCACGAGTGAAGGGTATCTATTATGTAATAATTTGTATGAAGAACAAGAATTTAATTATCAACAAGTGTACTCTACCATATTAAACAAGATTACCCAAAAAACAAGAACGGAATTTAATAGAATACAAACACTGGAAAAAGATTATAGAACCATCAAGCTGGATCAACAATTGAATTGTAATTACTTCTCTCGATTTATTTATTCCAGTCCTTATATAAATCACCAGAAGATAGCTAACACTACATACAACAACATGAATAACGTTGCTTACAACAATTTATACAGGATGAAAAGAATACTTGAAACATTTAATATCGACATGGAACTATCAAAAGATTGCATGGATTTAAAAGAGGAAATAGAGGTGAAAGAGAAGAAGAAATACACCCAAGAGGAGATAGATATTGCGGTTGATACTTTCTTTCATGATTATGCCTATCCAAAAGAAAAAGGTATGCCTGTACTACTAGATATAAAAGAACGTCCTATTTACCAGACTATAAATGAACATTATGAAACTTTACACGCTTTAGGTGAACCCTCGTGTAAAATACATGATGAATTAAAGAGATTCATGATTAACACTAAAAAAATGAATGCCTTTAAAAAGATAGCGATAATAAAACTGGGAACTGACCCAAGCATAAAAATGTACAAACTCATGTTACTTAAAGCGTTTAATGCAGGAGAGAGATTAACCAGTCCAGAGATATGTAAAAGGATAAATAATTGCAGGCAACAGGTGGGAGATTCCATTTTAAAAGAGAAAACGGCAGTCGAGTTTTTCAACCTGTTATTTAAAACGAAGAGGGTGAAAATGAACGTTGAGGGCAAGGAAACATGGGGCAGGGAGATTACTAGCACTTTCTAGCCAGTTAATCAAACATACAACTAATTTAAATCACAAACATCATGAAAACAAATTCAAAAACAGGAGAAGACTATATTAAACTTCTTCCATCTAAAGTTACTGAAATTTACCATAGAGAGATGGAATTTATTAACAAAGACCTAGAGGATGAAACCAACAAGTTATGCAAGCGATTTTTAAAACTCGTGGAGGAAGGGAAAATGGATGGCGTTATCTCTTGCTTGAAGAGGTTAGATAGATAAATAACGAAACCAAGGACAGGGTTTGATTGAAGGATATAACTTTCATCAAATCCTGTCCTTTTTTTATGCACTATATAATAGCAAGAAACGAATCAATTATTTTTGGGAATAAATCATGAATAAAACCACGCCAACTCAATCGATGCCGAACTTGATAATTTTATAAAAAGAAGAAGTGCATGAAAAAATAATGAAGTGAATCACCATTCCCCCTCAACACTTTGGACTATTATTATATAGTATATATATTCTATCATAGTGTTGAAGGGAAATTATCATTTAAAAGGCTACCTTATATAAAATCCCCCCTGTGTAAAAAAATTTAGTGCTAATCGAACGGTAGGATTATTCTTCATTACGCCCCCCGACAAACCAATTTGAGAAATCGAAAAGAGAGGGTGATTAAAGTGGAAGTTCTCCACTTGTTTTTAATTCCCTCTCTATTTAAACCAATGTCTTATCAATTAAATTTATCACCGATGAAAGAAGAATATTTATCACCAGAGATTAAAACTGGAATAGAACCGAATCTACATTTCGATGATTTAACAAGATTAGCGGAGGTAGAGATTAGATACAAGCTGAAAGTGCAGCCAAAAGATAGACCAAGAGTGACGATGGCCATGGAGGCATATAAATTAATCAGACCCTTTTTCGATGATTGTTTACATCATCATGAAGAGGCATGGATCATGTTGTTAAATAGAAATTTAAAGGTGTTGGGTGTTGCAAGGCTTAGCGTGGGTAACCAAGAGAACACTATCATTGATCCAAGGACTGTTTTACAGTTAATGCTAAAGACTAACTCCACCTGTTCAATCATCTTTCATAACCACCCAAGCCAGAATTTAGCTTTCAGTCCGGAGGATTTAAGAGTAACTAAAAACATCATGGAGGCTTGCAAGCTGTTAAACATGAATTGTCTGGATCATGTTATAGTCGGTGAGGAAAGTTACTCCAGTTATTCGGAGGGAGGTTACTAGCGTGAGTAATTATATAACATAGATGAGAGATAGAAAATTCGAGAGGGGTTCAATATGGATCATGGTGATGGCAGTGATCACTTTCATCATTCATGTTGTCGCTATATTCACCGTTTATCCAAGGTCTGCAAGGTTGGAATTTATTGCGGTTATTATCTTTATCATGATCTTGTTACTATCCAAGAAAAGGTAATGATTGCATCTTTTTGGTTGTTTGCTCTGGATGGATGGCTAAAGAGGTGAATTGTAGAACGGTTATATATTAAGAGCGATCACAAGCTATTCACGTTGAAATTTAATACTTTTGCCATGCAGCCACCCCTGTTGAGCGTTTGTAGAATGCTAATTATTATTTACATTTGTGGTGTCCTTTGGAGAAATCTAGAGGGCAGACATGTTTAATAAGAAGTGTTTGGTTTTATCCTTATCTTTAAAATCGCCAAATTTAAAAGACTAAAGGGATAGACGGTACAAACGCTCATGCTTGCCATATATACATTTCATGAATATATACTGGTCTAGTGTGGGGTGGCTGTTTATTTTTAGTCGGGTGTTTGGCGATACCTAAAGATAGATAAACCAGCAATCTCCACACTTCTTTTTTATATTTAAATTACCCTTGGGGATTGGGGTGATAATATAAAGACATGAAGAAATTACTCTTTCTTGCGTTTATTCTTTCTTTGATCATCTCGTGCGACAAAGAAGAAACGGACCCTTATGAGGACTTCTGGGGTTATCATGTAAAAGACACGACAGGCTTAAAACTTTTTCAAGCAAAACAGGTGGAAGATGTTAATTATCTGGTCGGGTTACGGGATAAAAAACTATGGATCGGGAAATTTGATAATGACACGAAAGACCAACTTGAAGAATGGAATAGTCCAGAGGTTTTTAACACCAGCAGGACTATTGACTTTGGATATGGAGAGATTAAAGAATACAAGTTTGATCTTCACTCTGCATCCCTCCAGATTGCGACACTAGATGAACAGGGTGTTGCCATACTAGCACAAATTGGTCAAGGGGAAGAACTTCTTTCTGATTTACATGTTGCCAGAGGGGATAATATTCAATCATATATCATGGAAGCACTAGATTTTCTTGTTAGCAACTATTCACTTGTCACATGGAATAACGGTTATGCGATCACGCTCAATTATAATATTACGAGAAACTCCGAAGAATTACATTACTTCTATTCAATGGAAGATAAAACTTTATTCAAGACTTCTGGATATATCGACTTGTTATCATGCACTCCTTTAAACCAAGCAGAGGTGATAACTTACAATCAAGTGACAAAAATATCGAGGATTAATTTTAGTACAGGTGAGACGATCTGGGAGACAGATATAACGTTAAATGATATTCCAAGTGACGCTAAATTATCACCTCAAATCACTTCCAAGGAAAATAATTTTTGGACTTACATTATTGACATCACTTTTTATAGTGGAGAAAAAGATACAAGGCAATTTAAAATCGATATTGATAATGGGGAAATAATTCGTTTATAAACAAATATAATTACATGATTATGAAAAAATTAATACTTTCATTTATGATACTATCTACACTTCTAATTAGTTGTGGCAAAGATAGTGGAACTGATGATCCAAACGATCCAAAGGGGAATGGAGGAGAACAAACAACATTAACAATCTCTCCAAATGAATTAACATTTAAATCGGAAGGAGAAGAAAAAACATTTTCTATCACATCCAATTCTGATTGGATTATTACAAACCCAAGTACATGGTGTAAAATTAATCCGACCCAAGGTAATGGAAACTCTACAATAACAACTATTGCTGATCCCAGTGACGAATACGATGATAGAAACTTCAATCTAACCATTAAAGCAGGAGAGACAACAAAAGTAATGACCGTCACCCAGAAGAAAAAAGATGCGATTATTCTAACCAAGGAGAAATATGATATTCCAACAGAGGGAGATAATATTACAGTTGAAGTTAAAAGTAATATTAGCTATTCCACCATTATCCCAGAGGAACACAACGAGTGGATCAAGCAAATGGAGACAAAACAACTTGGGAGAGGGTTAGAAACAAAGAATCTTAATTTTGAAATTTCAGCAAATCCAACCACCAACAAAAGAGAGGGGATTATCGTGATTAAAGACAATAGTAGCTCTTTAGCTGATACAATTCATGTTTACCAAGCACAAAAAGATGAATTGATTCTTACACAAGACACGTACAATGTTTCTTCGGAGGGAGAGAATATAAATGTTGAATTAAGGAGTAATGTCGATTATGAAGTGATCATTCCAGAGGATGTGAAAGATTGGGTTAATCGAATCACAAGCAGAAGTTCAAGAGTGGATAATCTTATATTCAACATTGCAGCAAATCCGACTTATGACAACCGTTCTGCAAAAGTGATTATCAAAGATAAAAATAGTGAACTTGCAGACACGCTTAACATCAACCAGACACAAGTCAACGCTATTATCTTGACACAAGAAAAATATGAAATTCCCTCTGAAGGGCAACAAATATCTATTGAAATAAAGAGTAACATCGAATATGATATTTTGCTTTCTACCGATGCTGAAAAATGGGTAGAAAAAATTGATTTATCTAGAGCTTTGGTAACAAACACACTAAATTATAATATATTACCTAACACTACTTACAATGAGCGTAAAGCAGAAATTATTATAAAAGATAAAAATAGTGATTTATCCGATACGGTGAAAATTGTACAAGCACCCAAAAGTGATATTTTTATTGGAGATGTAACATTTGAAACAGAGCAAGATTTAATTGATTTCAAGGAAATGGGGTACAAGAAAGTTAAAGGCAATGTTTCAATAAATCCTAATGGATTTAAAACCTTACAAAAACTAGATAACTTACTTACAGAAATAGAAGGAAGTTTAATTCTTGAGGGCTCATTAACTAACTTTGATGGACTGTATGGACTAAAAACAATTACAGAAGATCTGATAATACAATCAAATCTAACCTCTTTTGCTGGATTGAGCAATTTGGAAACAATCGGCGGAAATTTCAAGATTATCGCTTCTAATTCTTCACCTTCACATGCCCTAACATCATTTGAAGGACTGAATAAACTGAATTACATCGGTGGTGATTTTGAGGTGAACGCTTCTTCTTCTAAAACTTCTTCTTCTTTAGATGCCTTAGCTTCATTCAAAGGTTTAGAAAATCTAGAAAAGATTAATGGGAATTTCAAGATTATTGCTTCTTCTTATTATTCTTCTTCTTTAGATGCCCTAACATCATTTGAAGGATTAAGTAAACTGAATTACATCGGTGGTGATTTTGAGGTCAACGCTTCTTCTGAATCTCATTCTTATCCCTCTTCTTCTTTAGCTGCCTTAGCTTCATTCAAAGGGTTAGAGAATTTGGAAAAGATTAACGGGAATTTTAAGATTATCGCTTCTTCTAAGTCTTATGGTTCTGATTCTTATTCTTCTTTAAATGCCTTAACATCATTTGAAGGATTAAGCAAATTAAATTACATCGGTGGTGATTTTGA
>ERZ827450.2479-NODE-2479-length-15019-cov-6.008554_pt1 | contig 15019 bp, 10 predicted proteins | sample MGYA00519773_ERZ827450 | MGnify/ENA primary metagenome ERZ827450 (study PRJEB31778, sample SAMEA3449306) | human gut metagenome | biome: human gut; feature: human-associated habitat; material: faeces | place: United Kingdom | collected 2010/2012 ...
CCTTGCAGGGTGCAGGGACAGCGTCCCTGCTGGGGTCAAGGGGCAAAGCCCCTTGGGTCTTCCAACGCCCTTGTCACCCGAACGGCGGCGGGGGGAATAGCGGCAAATCCGGACAAGTCGGCGCAGGGGTGCCGCACGCTTCCCATCGTGTCATGTAGGCTTCGACGAGCAGCTCAATCGTGCAATCAAACACAGGGGGACGGCAGTCATCCGCACACACAGGCGCGCCGCCGTCAATCAGCCGAACACACGGAAGCACCATCATCTGGTTGCGCCAGCATTCCGCCTGCACACAGCGAATCGGCAGCGCAACATCCGTTGTCAGCACACTTTCGCCGCGCAAAACCTGCCCGCACTCCGCCTGCACTTGGCAAACAACCGGAATATTCACCCGCAGAAGGCACGGCGCGGGTCGAGATGGTCGGCATCCGCGGCAGCCGCACGGGCGCGGTTCTTGGTACGGCGCAATCTCCCAATCCGCGTCACCGCACGCCGTAACGCCGACGAGCTGCAGTCGCCCGTTTGCATCCTCCGGCAAACCGCCGACGTACAGCGCCACACACGCGCGGCGCTGCCACTCCCGCCCGCTGGCGAGGATTCGCGGCAATAAAACGCCCTTCTGCGTCGGCGGATAAGACGGGCAAGCGGGGTTCGGCGGGCAAGGCGGTCTGGACGGGCAAGGCGCTTGCGGCGGCATGGGACGGCAGCAATTCGGACGCTGATTCATGGCGATTCCTCCCATCGTGTGAGCTGTTCACTCCCAGCATATGCGCGGCGGAAAAATCGGGCACAAAAAAACCCGGCACGAAGCCGGGAATTTTGCGATTAGTTCAAGGATTCGGTCTCGTTCTCGATGGTCACATCTTCCACCGAGCGAATCGCCCAGCGCGCAACAACCATCGTCTGGTCGCCCTTGCCGACGCTCAGGGTGATGGTGTCGTCCTTGATGCTCTCGATGGTGGCGTAGATGCCGCCGATGGTGCACACGCGGTCGCCCTTCTTCAGGGACGCGAGCATGTCCTGCTCCTTCTTGCGGCGCTTCTTCTCCGGGCGAATCATCATGAAGTACATCAGGACGAAAACCAGCAGCAGCGGCAGAAGGCTGAAGAGAATACCGACAATGCCGCCAGCGGCCGAATCCGTGGTGACGGCGGCAGGGTCGGCAGCACCGGTGGTGGTGGTGGTTTCCGCAACGGCGGTGGCGATGCCCAAAAGCTTGGTCAGAAATTCCATGCGAATTAGCTCCTTTCAGTAATCCGGAATACTCTATCTATTGTAGCATATTTTTTCGCGCTTCACAAGAGGGGAAAGCGGGCTTTTGCGCCATTCACAGAAATTTTGCATGACGGCATCAAGCATTTTTCCGCGAAGCTGCGCTTTCAGGCGCAAATTTGCATCTTTGGGGCACGGAATTGTAAAACTTGCGCATATTCGCTTGCAACAGGTGTTTTTTTTGATATAATGGTAATGGAATGCTGAAAAGCGCACAAACGAATGTCAAGGAGGCTGACGAATGAAGAAGCTGCTTGCGATTCTGCTGACGCTGGCGATGCTGGTGCCGATGTGTGGTTTTGCGGAGGAAAGTGCGCCCCAAGCGACGCTGACGACCATCACCTTCCGCGATTTCAACGGGCGGGCGCTCATGGCGGAAATGGAGGAAGCGGCGGAAACCGCGTATCGGGATTTGCTGGATGCCCTACGCGTGGAGGTCTATCGGCAGGGGTTCACCTCGTGTGAGCTGTTTCTGAATGACCAGTCCATTGTGGATTACGGCGTGCAGACTCGCGGCGCGGATGTCTACATCAGCGGTGATGTGCTGGGCGGCACGGTGTACCTGAATCTCGACGAGGACATGCGGCATATCGCGGAAATCCTGCATCAGTGGAATGCGTCCCAGAGCATATATGCGGATGCCGGGACGGAGCTGTCTGCCAAGGAGGTCAGCGAATCCATTGCGCAAGAGTATGAGAACGTGGGCGCACTGCTGGCGAAAATCACGAAAAATCCGCTGATAACGGGCGAAATGCAGCCGGAGGACGTTGCCAATGGCTTGTTCGAGGCGGACTGGCAGCAGGCTGCTACGCGCTTGAACAAGATTTTGAAGGTTACGCGGGTGGAAAGTGTCTCGAATCCACCCGAAGGATGCGAATCGGCGAAGAACATTCTGTACTTCCCCCTCAGCAATGAGCAGCTGATGGAGGTGCTGTGCATTCTGCTGGACACGGTGGAGGAAACGCCCGCCGTCAAGGCGTATGTGGATTTGCTCAATACGTATCGGCAACTGGTGGCGTTCGCGCAGGATCAGCCCGTCGAGGATACGGACTTGCAGACGTGGCTGCGTCAGCAGACGCTGCTGGTGGAAGATGCGCAGGTGGCGCAGTATGTGGATTCGTCGATGCGCCTGCTGCGGGTGGTGATCAGCTACAAGGTTGCGCCGACCCATACGCCGACGCTGGCGCAGGATACGCTGCTGAACGCAGCAATCACGGTGACTTTCCATCCGACGGGCGATGACGTGCGGCTGGATTGGCGGCAGGAAACGGCGGGCAAGGGCACGAATGGTCAGCTGAAGATGGAAGACAACGGCGGAATAGCGGTTCTGATTACGTCGGATGACGGCGAACAGAGGCTGTACCGCTGCACCATTTCGTCGCTGACGAACGAAGAGAATCTCCTGCTGGAAATGCACCGCACGGTGGACGGGGAAGAAAAGGGCATTAGCTGGAGCGCCAGCATGGACACCCAGCAGGTGGATGGCGAAGTGTATCAGAATGTGGATGTTCAGCTGCTCTGGCAGGGCGAGCACTTCCTGACGATTGCCGCCGAAACGCGCCCGTGCGAAACGCGACCCCTGCTGTCCGACGGCGACGTGCTGGACTTGGGCGAAATCAGCAGTGCGCGCTTCAAGGCGTACATGACGGGCGTGATGTTCACCGCCGGGCAGATTCTGCCGCGGTTCATGATGAATTTGCCGGACAGCACGCGCCAGTTCACCACCAGCGTGTCGCAGCTGATTCGCGATAACGCAGAGTAAGTCAACCGAAAGCATCACTGCTCCGCAGTGTTCGCTATAAAGAAAAAGGGAAACCAAATAACAAGGAGGAAAACCCCATGAAGAAATTGCTTGCGGTACTGCTCAGCATCATGATGCTGGCGATGCCCCTGACCTCGATGGCGGAAAACAGCGTGTGGGACAATGCCGCGCGTCAGGAAACCACCATTACCATCCACAACCTGAACGCTGACCTCGTGGCGGCGCTGGGCGGGGATGACACCACGATGGCCGCCATCAACGACCTGCTGGCGGCGCTGTCCCTGACCGGCTATCAGCAGGGCGACGAAGCTGGCTTTGACCTCAACCTGAGCGGCAAGAGCGTGCTGGGTATGGCATCGCTGACGACTGCTGCGGAAGAAAACCAGCTGATGTATGTGTCCAGCGCGCTGCTGGGCGGCGTGATTGCTGTGAACAGCAAGGACGTGGAAGCCATCAAGGAAAAAGCCCTCCGCGCGACGATGAAGATGTCCGGTCAGAGCGACGAGGAGATCGACAAGGCGATTGAAGAATCGAAGGAACAGCTGAGCGGCAATGCGGAATACACTGCCCTGATGGAAGCAGCGGCGAACCTGAGCAGCATGACGGAAGAGCAGCTCATGGAAGAACTGACGCAGGCGGACACCACGGCGTTCATGACCATGATGAACGAAATACTGTCCGGTGAAGAAATGGCAGAAGTGACCGAGCAGCCCGGCGACTGCGACGCGGCGAAGAGCTACGTCAAAGTCACCGTTCCGCCGGAAAAGATCGTTGAGATGACGAAAGCCCTGCTGGAAATGATCCACAGCGTTCCGAGCGTCGGCGCTTACATGGATGCGCTTTTTTCCGCTGCTGACACGAGCTGGGACGACCTGCAGAAAGAACTTGATGAAGCAGATCTCTATGCGGATGACATCGTTTACGAATACTGGATGACTGAAGCAGGCGAACTGGTTCGCATGACGGCTTCGGTGAAGATCAACAACGGCGGCGAAGAACCCTTGCCGATCTCCTTCACGATGACCCGCAACACGGCGGACGGCGTGGCGACGTGGCTTGTGACCATCAAGAGCGCGGAAGATACCGCGGCGACGCTGACCTTCGCAGGCGACTTGGAGAACTTCACGGCGAACCTGACCGCCTATGCTGGCGAAGACTCCGTTGAAATCAACGTCAGCGGCAAGGGCGTCGGCACGGACAGCAGCGTTGTTGATGTGGAAATCAAGGAAACGGTGGACGGTGTCGAGCAGGGCTTCGGCGTTGTGGTGACGACCGCTACGACGATGGACGGCGAACAGGGCGTCCGCAAGGTGGATGTGCTGGTGCGCTTCATGGGTCTGGACGTTGTGACCATCACGGCGGAAACCCGCACCTGCGACGCGAAGGACGCGCTGGACGTGAGCAAGGCGCAGGATTTGGGCGCGATGACGGACAGTGAGTTCCAGACGTGGTTCGTCAAGGTGATGAACAACCTGCAGAACCTGCCCATGACCCTGCTGATGAGTCTGCCGGAGAGCATGCTGACCCTGCTGATGGGCGGCAGCAACTGATACGATTTCCTGCATTCGCCTGTGCCATCTGCTTGCGCCTTTCCCATGCTGGCGTTTGCGTTAGCCAGAACGAATCATTTGCGGTGCATCTCGGCGCATTCTCATTTGGAAATAGTATCCGCATGGGAGGCTGACTGAAAAAGTCAGCCTTCTTTTCTATTGCCGGAACATGCTGATTTTCGACCAGAAAAGCAATCCAATTGTAAAAATATGCGCGGAATGGTTGACAAGTCGGGCGGATTGCTTTACCATAGTACATGGATTATTCTGTGACTTTACTCCGCACGGCTTGCGGATGATTCAGATGGAGGAACAGGCAAGATGAGGATGCTTGGCAAGCGATTTCTGTCACTCCTGCTCGCGCTGGGAATGCTGCTGATGCTGCTCCCCGCGGCTGCGGCATCGGAGCTGACGATGCTGCAAGTGGATTTTCTGGGCATGTATGCCACAAGCGCGGGAACGTATGAATCCCGGAAATTCACGGGCGATTTTACCGTCATGCAGAACGGGGAGGCGGTCGGCACGATTCGCCTGACCGACTTCGGCAGCGACCCGATTTCCGTTCCCGGCACGGGCAATGTGCAGCTTGTCCCGGTGGCGGAAACGATGCCGGAGGACGCCATTATGGCGGCGAGCTACACCGTGTCAATTGTCGATGGACGGCTGAACAAAGCGGTCATTGCTGTGCTGACGGACACGGGTCTGTTCACCGTGCACACGGAGAGCAGCTCCTCTTTTGACCTGATTAACGAGCGCGGCGAGACGATTCTCTCCTTCGACACCGACAGCCGGGGCGACTATGCCCTGCCGGCGGCGATTCATACGGGGCTGTATACCCTGCGAATGACGAAGGCTTCGCTGGCCATTGAAAGCTGGCGCGACAAGATTATCAACATCGAGCGCTACACGGGTGAGGATTCCGTGACGAAGGTGAACGCTTCCTATTATTATGTGCCGCCGACGATGGCGCCGACCGCCACGCCTGAACCCACGCCTACGCCGACGCCCACCCCGACACCTACTCCGACCCCGACGGCAACGCCTACGCCAACGGCAACACCTACGCCGACCCCGGCGGCTACCCCGACCTTAGCGCCGACGGAAGCGCCGACCGAGAATCCGACGGAGGAACCGACGGAGAAACCCACGGAAGCGCCGACACCAACCCCGACGGCTACCCCGACCCCGAGCCCGACGCCCACGCCGAGCCCGACGCCTACGCCTACGCCGACCCCCACCCCTGAACCCGTGGACGGCACGCTGACGATGCTCATGCGCGGCGTGAACGCGGCAGTGGCGTACCAGATTGTCAGCGAGGACGGCAAAACGACCCGCACGGGTTATCTGACCGATGGCGAGACGGTGCAGGAAGCCGACCTCTTCCACGGGACATACGCCGTCACGGTGACGCTGCCGGAAGGCACGCTGCTGACGGGCGTGAACGGCTGGCCGAACCTGCAGAAGGGTCAGGCACAGTGGCTGGTGAACATTCAGGCGATGCAGACCAGCCGTTATGAACTGGATCTGACGCTCAGCGGCGGCATGACCGGCAGCATCGACGACCTGTCTGCCCCGGCGGAAGTGACGATTTCCGGCCAGCGGATGAGCGAACAGATGACGGTCAGCGGCGCGTTTGCGCTGAACGACCTGTATCCTGATACTTATCAGATTACGGCAGCCCTGCCGCGCGGCCTGTATGACACCGAGGGCTGGACGCTCAGCACGACCGATACGGGCGTGACGGCGAGCATTCTGGTGGAAATCGGCGCGGGCGAAACCGTTGTGCTGCCGGCGCTGGCGAACCATGCCACCGGCGACGCTTCCGGCGTGGTGCTGGGGCTGGACGGTCAGCCGATGAGCGGCGTGCAGGTGCAGCTGGTCAATCAGGCGGGCGAAGACGCGGCGGAAGCGGTGACGGATGAAAACGGCGCTTGGCAGGCGGAGTTCCTCGAATACGGGACGTACGTCGTCCGCTATGACGCGGGCGTGACCCTTGCCAACGGCGCGCTCGTCATTAGCGACGAACCCGCGACTGTGACCGCGAAGGCGGCGAATCCGGCGGCGCTGACCATCCACGCTTTCCGCGACAACGATAACAACGGTTCACGCGGGAAGTACGAGGAAGGCGTGTCCGGCGCGACGATGAGCCTCATCACCGAAGTCAACGGCGTGGAGGTTGTTGTGGCATCCGGCGAAACGGACAAGAACGGCGAAGTGTCGCTGGCTGTGCCGGCGGGGACGTACGTCCTGCGCAGCGAGCTGCCCGCGGGCTTCGGCCATGGCGCGCACGGCAAAAATGTCAGCGCGAACATGTCCATCATGGATGAAACGACCGAACAAGTGCAAAGCAGCGTGCCGCTGACCCTCGAAGCCGGTTCTGTGACCGACGTGGGCGTCGGCGTGATGACGATGGCGGCGCTGCAGGGCCTTGTGTGGCTGGATGAAAACGACGACGGCGTATATCAGGACGGTGAACCCGGTCAGGCGGGCATCAAAATCCGCGCCGTCGGCGTGAAAAACGGTCTGGTGTACGAAACCGAGAGCGGCGAGGACGGCAAATTCTACATCGGTCAAATGCGCTACGGCACATACAATGTCGAATACAGCCTGCCGGACGGCTTGGTCTTTGCGCGATATAGCCAGACGGGCGGTAATCGCCGCTCCATCATCACCAGCGAATTTAAGCGCTCTGAAACGGATCAGGTGATTCTTGAACGCGGTGACTTGGAGGAAGTCCTCCTTGGCGTGATGAAGGGCTCTGACATCAACGGCATCTGCTTCCTGGATGAAAACAACAACGGCGTGTACGACGAGGGCGAAAAGACGCTGGAAGGCGTGAAGGTCGTCCTGTACCGTCAGGCCATCGGCAAGGAGCTGCTGAACACCGTCTCCGACGAGAACGGGCGCTTCACCTTCGCCAACATCCGCGGCAGCACGTTCCGCGTCAAAGCGACGATTCCGCAGGGCTATGTGTACACCATTGCGGGCGATGGCGAGTACGGCAACCTGTTCGCGCCCGGCACTGACCGCCGCGAGTACACGATTTCCGACGTGGTGCTGGAGAATGACAGCGAGATGACGATGGCCATCGGTGCGATTACTTACGGCAGCATCTCCGGCACGGTGTATCTGGATGACGACTTCTCCGGCAGCCGGATGGACGCGGAAAAGATGGTCAACAACTTCACCGTCACCCTGACGGATGAAAACGGCAATACCCGCACGGCGAAAACGAACCGCAGCGGCGTGTATACCTTCGATGACCTTGCGCCGGGGCAGTACACCGTGAGCGCGACCGCGAACCGCGGCTTGGCGTTCACGCGCACGGGCGACGGCAATATCCTCCGCAACCTCTCCGGCGGCGCGGGCGAAAGCGAACCGGTGGCGCTGACAATGGGCGCGGATTTGACGGGTCTTGATATCGGCATGATTACCCCCGGCCATGTGTCCGGCGTGGTGTTTGCCGACAAGAACGACAATGGCCTGCGCGACGCGGATGAAGGCGGCTTGCTCGGCGCGGTGGTTCACCTGATGGACGAAACCGGCGACGTGGCGACCCGCACCATCGGCGCGGATGGCAGCTTCCTGTTTGACGCGGTGCTGCCCGGAACGTACCGCCTGCGCTACGAGCTGCCGGGCGACGGCGTGTTTGCTCCCCTGGCGGACGGCGGCAACACCATCGCGCCGGATTCCGACGGCACGACGGATTCCTTTACCATCAGCGTGGGCGAAGAAGTCACCGCGCCCCTGTGCGGCGCACTGGCTTTGGGCGACATTGAAGGCATGGTGTTTGCCGATCACAACGGCAACGGCGCGCAGGATGCAAACGAAGCGGCGCTTGCCGGCGTGACGCTGATTCTGACCCCCTCCCGCGAGGACTTGACGGAGCAGACCGTCCTCACCGATGCGACGGGCGCGTACAGCTTCACCGGGCTGCGGCCGGACGCCTACACGCTGACCCTGCGCTTCCCGGAGGGCATGGTGCTCTCCAAGCTGGACGGCAATGTGACCCTGCCGCTGATGCACGGGCTGAACGAGCAGCAGGTGAACATCGAAATCGGGCTGGGCGAGGAATGGCTGAATCAGGCGCTTGGCGGCGTGATTCCGTCGAAGATGTCCGGTCAGGTTTGGGTGGATGAGAATGACAACGGGCGCAAGGACGCGGGCGAAATCACCCCGGAAAACGAGACGCTGACCCTGCTGGATGAAACCGGCGCGGTGTTTGCGCAGGTGCAGACCGATGCGGATGGGCGGTTCGCCATCGACGGCATTGCCCCCGGCGTGTACAGCCTTGCCTACGACCTCAAGGAAGGTACGCAGGCGGCGCGTCTGGGCGACAGCACCTTCACCACCGAGGGCAGTCAGCTCGTCATGACCGAAATTGAAATTAGCGAAAACAACAACTATACTGCTCCGATGCTGGGCTTGAAGATTGACACAAGCATCGGCGGCATGGTCTGGTGCGACAACGCGGGCGAGATTGCGCCCCTGTCCGGCGCGGAGGTTATCTTGCTGGACGAAAAGGGCAGCGAACTGCAAAACGCGACGACGGGCGAGGACGGCATCTACCGCTTTGACGGCTTGATGCCGGGGAACTACCGTCTGCGTGTGACGCTCCCGAATGGCTATGTCGTCGTAGAAAAGGACGACACGCGCCTCAAGGACGGGCAGAACATCAGCGTGATGACAACCTACACCGCCCGCGAGGGAGAGAGCGACCTGATTGCCCTGCGCATGAGCCAGCATCAGCTGGAACAGAATATTGGCGCGGTGCAGCCGGGCACGCTGGGCGACTTCTGCTGGCTTGACCTGAACGGCAACGGACTGCAGGACGCGGGCGAACTCGGTCTGGGCGACATGCGCATCGAGCTGTGGCGAAACGACCAGCTCGTCGCGGAAACGACAACCGACGCGTACGGTTACTACACTTTCGAGAACCTGTATCCCGGCGTGTACACGCTCAAGCCCATCTACCCGACGGAAGTTGTGCCGACGCGTATGCGCACGGATATTCCGCTGATTGCGTCGATTCTGGGCGAAAACGGCGAATCGAACCCGGTGCAGGTGACCTCCGCCAGTACGACCTACACGGCGGATTTGGGCTTCGTGCTGGTTGATGACGACGTGCTGCCGGCGAACTACGGCATCGGCGAAAAGCAGGACTGGACGAAGAAGTAAGGGACAATGCGGAATGCGGAATTGCGCATCCGCGGATGGCGGGGTGCTGCGGGGGCGAAGGCTCTCGCGGTGCCCCGCTTTTTGTGAAGGGTGAGGGATGCAAAGTCCGCTTTTACGGAAAGAATCAACTGTTTGTTTTGGTGAGAATTGAAAAGTAAATAAAAGTTACTTCACTCGCATTTTCCGAATGAAAAAGGAGGCTGCTTCATTCTGAAATCCCAAATCCGCGCGAATCAACCGTTTTCCTGCGCGAAAGCGTATTGCAAAAGCGGCTTGCATTTGGTATCATAAATGTTACCAGATGTGGCTGTTCAATATGGAAAAAAATCAGCCGAATCATGCTGGAAATGAAAGGACGGAAACAAATATGAAGAAACTCCTTGCTCTCCTGATGGCGCTCATGATGTGCTGCACTGCCTTTGCGTTCGCGGAGGAAGAAGCGGAAGTGCCGGCAGTTGAAATGAATGTCAGCTTCGAGGCGCAGACGGTTGCGCTGGGTGAAACGGGTCTGACGATGCAGATTCCGGCGGACTGGGCGGTTCAGGAAGTCCCCGCAGGCACGGAAAACGCCGAGAGCATCCTGCTCTTCGCCGTCAACGCCGACCAGACGGTCAGCATTACGGCGCAGCTGTCCGCGATGAGCTTTGAAACGCTGCTGCAAGGCATTCAGGACGCGGGCGCGACGGAAGAAATGCTCGCTGAGCTGTATGTCAACGAAAACTATTGCCTGATGTACACCCCCGGCGACACCGTGCTGGCGCTGTACACCTTCCTTGATGACGAGACGGTTCTCGCCGTGACGTTCCAGGTCGCCAGCAAGGAAGTGGGCGACGCGCTGGAAAACATGCCGCTGGAGATCTTCGGCAGCTTGGCGGCAGCGGAGTAATTCACTTCGTTACCATGATGCAGGACGAATGAGCGTCCTGCATTTTTTGTGCGCAAAAATGAACAGGGACTTGCAGAAAAACTTGATAAATGCAACAACTTGGACGAAAATATTCAAAATACACGAGAAAAACATAAAAAAAACACAGTTTGTGCAACAAAACACTTGATTTTCTCCATACAGTGTTGCATAATAAAGCATCGACACGGTGAAGCCGGTTGGCTTGGCGTGTCGATGAACAAGAAACGCAGGCAGACGCGGCAGCGCCCCTGCCGGGAAGGTGGAGCGGATGAATTCCAAGATGCTGTTTTATATCCTCAAGCGCGTGCTGCTGGCGCTGCTGACCATCTGGATTGTTATCACGGTGACGTTCTTCGTGATGCACTCGATTCCGGGTGGACCGTTCGCAAGTGAAAAGGCAATTTCCGCGGAAGCGCAGGCGGCGCTGGAGGCCAAGTACGGGCTGGACAAGCCACTGGGCGAACAGTATGTGACATATCTGCGCGACGTGGTGACGAAGCTGGACTTCGGGCCGAGCCTGAAGCAGCGCGGCCGTCAGGTCATCGACATTATTCTGGATGGCATGAAGACCTCCGCGAAGCTCGGTCTGATTGCGGCGTTCAGCGCGGCGATTGCCGGCATCGTCCTCGGCGCGCTGGCGGCGCTGCGGCGCAACACCGTGCTGGATAAGATTATCATGGTGATTACAACCGCGTTCGTGTCCATGCCGTCGTTCATTATGGGGTCATTCCTGCTGATAGTGTTCTCAGTCAAGTTAGGCTGGGTACCCGCGAACGGCGCGACGGCCGAAGGGTTGATCCTCCCGATTATCACCCTTGCGCTCTACCCGATGAGCTACATCACGCGCCTGACGCGCTCCTCCATGCTCGACGTGCTGGGGCAGGATTATATCCGCACCGCGCGCGCCAAGGGCGTTTCGGGCAAGAAAATTATCTTCGGTCACGCGCTGAAGAACTCGCTGATTCCGGTTATCACCTATTTCGGTCCGATGCTGGCGTTCATCGTCACCGGTTCGATGGTCGTCGAGCAGATTTTCGCCGTGCCGGGTATCGGCCGCCAGTTCGTATCCAGCATCACCAACCGCGACTACACCATGATTATGGGGACGACCATTTTCCTCGCCTCTTTAATCGTGATTATGAATCTGATCAGCGACCTGCTCTACAAGGTGGCTGATCCGCGCATTGATTACGAATAAGGAGGCATCTGCACCATGATGATGAACAAGAAAAAGCCCTTTAGCCTGCATCTGGATGTGGATTCCTTCATGCCCGCGACGGCGGAGGAAAAGGAAGTCATCTCCCGGATGCGGCCGTCCTCGACCTTTTTCCGCGACGGCGTGAAGCGCCTGCTGAAAAACAAGGTCGCGACCATCAGCCTGATTCTGATTGTGCTGATTACGCTGTCCTCCATCATCATCCCGATGTTCTGGCCATATTCGTATGACCAGATGCTGGGGCAGACGAAGGGTCGCCCGATGGACAATAGCTACAACAACCTCGCGCCGTTCCAGTACGGCAAGACGGAACTGAAGAAAATCGACAAAGGGGAATCTGTTTTCCCGCACATCTTCGGCACGGACGCGCACGGACGCGACTACTTCATCCGCGTCGTCTACGGGACACGCATTTCCCTTGCTGTCGGCTTCTTCGCCAGCATCATCGTGCTGGTGATTGGCATGATGATTGGCGCAGTCGCGGGATATTTCGGCGGCAGGGTGGACTTGTTCATCATGCGAATCGTCGATATTATCTACTCATTGCCGGACATGCTGGTCATCATCCTGCTGTCGGTCGTGCTGGGGCAGGTGCTGCATGTGGAAGGCACCATCTTAGAGAAAATCGGCTCGAACATCATCAGCATGTTCATCGTCTTTGGTCTGCTCTATTGGGTGGGCATGGCGCGCCTGATTCGCGGTCAGATTCTGTCCCTCCGCGAGCAGGAGTACGTGCTGTCGGCACAGGCGACGGGCGCGAAGGCGCAGTGGATTATCCGCAAGCACCTTTTGCCGAACTGCATCAGCGTCGTGATTATTTCGACCGCGCTGCAAATTCCGAACGCGATTTTCACCGAAAGCTTCCTGTCCTTCCTGGGTCTGGGCGTCAACGCGCCGATGCCCTCGCTGGGCTCGCTGGCTTCTGATGCGCTCAACGGCATCTATTCCTACACCTATCGCTTGATTATCCCCGCCGTGGTCATCTGCCTCATCGTGCTGAGCCTGAACCTGTTCGGCGACGGCCTGCGCGACGCCTTTGACCCGAAGCTGAATGCGTGATGAAAGGAGCTGGACAAAATGGCATTGCTGGAAGTCAATGACCTGCATACATCCTTCTTCACCGACGCGGGCGAAGTCAAGGCGGTGGACGGCGTTTCGTTCCGCCTTGACCACGGCAAGGTGTTGGGCATCGTGGGCGAAAGCGGTTCGGGCAAGAGCGTCACGGCGTATTCCGTCATGCAGATTCTTGCGCCGACGGGCAAAATCGTCAGCGGCAGCGTGAAATTCGACGGGCAGGAGCTGGTCGGCGCGGACGAGAAGCTGCTGCGCTCCGTGCGCGGCAACCGCATCTCGATTATCTTCCAAGACCCGATGACGTCTCTGAACCCGACTTACACCATTGGCCGGCAGCTGATGGAAGCAATTCTGCTGCACACCGACCGCAACCGCCATCAGGCGCGCGAACGCGCGGTGGAGATGCTGAAGCTGGTCAACGTCAACGAGCCGGAAAAGCGCATGAAGCAGTACCCGTTCGAGCTGTCGGGCGGTATGCGGCAGCGCGTAATGATTGCTATGGCGCTGGCGTGCGAGCCGGACATCCTGATTGCCGACGAGCCGACGACCGCACTGGACGTGACGATTCAGGCGCAGATTCTTGATTTGATGCGCGATTTGCAGAAGAAGATGGGCATGGCGATTATCATGATTACGCACGACTTGGGCGTTGTCGCCCAGATGTGCGACGAGGTCATCGTCATGTACGCCGGGTCTATCTGCGAACAGGGGACGGCGGATGAAATCTTCTACAACCCGCGCCACGAGTACACGAAGGGCTTGATGCGCTCCATCCCGACGGCGGAGAACAACGGACAGCGCCTGGAGCCGATTACCGGTACGCCGATTGACCTGCTGAACATGCCCAAAGGCTGCCCGTTCGCGCCCCGCTGCGAGGCGGCGATGAAGATTTGCCTGAAAGAGAAGCCGGTTCGGATGCTCATCAATGACGACCATATGGCAACCTGCTGGATGAACGTCAAGAAGGGCATTGAGGACGGCAGCATCACGGAGGAAGGAGGAGTGCCCTGTGTCTGAAGCGCAGATGCACCAGCCATTGCTGGAAGTCAAAGGACTGAAAGAATACTTTGACATCAACATGGGCTTCTTCCGCACCAAGCCGCTGAAGGCGGTCGATGATGTGTCCTTCACCATCAACAAGGGCGAAACGCTCGGTCTGGTGGGCGAATCCGGCTGCGGCAAGACGACTGTTGGGCGCACCATCCTCCAATTGTACAAGCCGACGGCGGGCGAAATCATTTACGATGGCAAGCCCGTCAAGACGAAAGCGGACTTGCAGAAGTTCCGCACGAAGGCGACGATGGTGTTCCAAGATCCGTACTCCTCGCTGAACCCGCGCATGACCGTGTCGGACATCGTGGGCGAACCGTTGGATGTGCACCACCTGTATTCCTCCAAGAAGGAGCGGGAGGAGCGCATTTTGCAGCTGCTGGGCTATGTCGGGCTGAACAGCGAACACGCCTCGCGTTACGCGCACGAGTTTTCCGGCGGTCAGCGGCAGCGCATCGGCATTGCCCGCGCGCTGGCGGTGAATCCCGAATTCATCGTCTGCGACGAGCCGGTGTCGGCGCTGGACGTGTCGATTCAGGCGCAGGTCATCAACATGTTTGATGATTTGCAGGATCGGCTGGGGTTGACATACCTGTTCATTGCGCATGACCTGCTGGTTGTGCGGCATATTTCGGACAGAATCGCCGTGATGTATCTGGGCAAGATGGTGGAGCTGGCGTCGGCGGAGGAAATCTACAATCACCCGCTGCACCCGTACTCCAAGTCGCTTTTGTCCGCCGTTCCGCTGCCTGACCCGAAGGCGGCGCGCGCAAACAAGCGCATTGTCCTCTCCGGCGACATTCCAAGCCCCCTGAACGCGCCGTCGGGTTGTCCGTTCCGCACGCGCTGCCCCCACGCCACCGAAGCCTGCGCGCAGTCGATGCCGCCCTTCAACGAAGTCGAGAAGGGGCACTTCGTCGCCTGCCACCGGGTGAAGGAGTTAGGGTGAGGGGAAGCGCCAGAGGCTCTGCCTCTGGACTCCGGCAGGGCTCTGCCCTGCACCCGCGAAG
>ERZ827450.2482-NODE-2482-length-15001-cov-4.971838_pt1 | contig 15001 bp, 20 predicted proteins | sample MGYA00519773_ERZ827450 | MGnify/ENA primary metagenome ERZ827450 (study PRJEB31778, sample SAMEA3449306) | human gut metagenome | biome: human gut; feature: human-associated habitat; material: faeces | place: United Kingdom | collected 2010/2012 ...
GGGTGGCAGACACTTTCGTCTGCTAAAGTGTAATTGCAAGAATATTAAATGATTGTACTCCAAAATTCAGCTAGCATTTTACGCGCTTTAATGTTAGGGTGATTGTCCGTTGCACTAATCGAGTATGCTTTAGTTTTAGCGTTAGCATAATCATTGTTTAATGTTGGAAAAACAGAAGTAAATTTTCCACCAATTCTAATTGGAATTGATTTATTAGCTTTCATTGAATAAAATTCAATGCCACGTTGCATTGCAATATTACTACAAGCGTCTGAATACTCTTTTGTATACCACGCGTCCATACACCATAATATAATCCGTGCGGTTGGATTTTTTGCTGTAATATTATCAATAATATTATTAATACTATTAGTGAATATATCAGTTGATGTTTCACTGTTAAGACCAAGTGATAATAAGAAAACGTCAAATTCGTTTGTTACTTTATTTTTGAATGTCTCCCACCATTCGGACGCTTTAATACCACCTTGTGCTAGTGATGTAGCGTCATATTTTGTAAATTCGTTTAGATATTCGCTCATTGGTAAACCTCCGTCTCCGCCTCTATCAATGAACGAATCTCCGCATAAAGCTACTTTTATTTTTTTACTGGATGTACCTACATTAATAGTTACCCATTTACCAGGTACACTGTTATTGATTATACGATAATTGTAGCGTTCTTCTCCTTTTCTATACATTTTTTGAATAAAGTTTACTTTATCATTGCCCATATATCCATCAACAACTACCATATAATTTCCGTAAGTCCAACCCGGGGGCATATCAGCCGGAGCGTTATTACCATCTACTACACCTATAGTGTAGCTTCCGCACTCATTAAGAGACAAAATTGAATCAGCGTTAGTCATAAAACGATATGTTTTTTGTACATAGGCATTTGCAGGAAAAGTATAGTTTATTCCGCTTTTCCCGAACGTATTACCGTTCCATGAATATAAATATCCATCTGTAGTTAATAAATAGATGTAATCGTGGTTTATCATTTCGTCTAGTGAATTGACAATAACTGGCGATGCTTTAATGTAAGGCAAAATTAAGTTAGTAAGTTTACCTGTCTTTGCCATGTCTGTGATTTTGTTATTAATTTCTTCCTGCACATCTAAGTTGCTAAAGTAATTATTGACAAAATCATATAACGTCTTGTAACTTTTTACAAGTTCGTCCTGTGCGTCAAACATTTCTTTCACCGTCTTAAACAGCACAACAAATTTGTTTTCCAGACTCAATGTCCCGTTGAAATCATACGGAATCCCCCGCACACTTGCGACAACTTCACAAGCCTGTGCAATCATCTGACCGAAATCTGGCAAAGTAGGAAAATCTGGAATCGTTGGTTTATCTGCCATTGTATTCCTCCTTAATAAAATTGATAGAATAACTCTCTGCAATCATCGCAGATACGTTTGTTAAGATTAAGTATGGTATCTCGGAATCTCTGAATTTCTAAAGAGTAACTACCGTCGAATCCCTCATCTTCAATCGTATCATTATTATCTGCATGGTAAGTATCATTACTGTTCGTTTTTGTTGTATTTTCGCCGTTACTTACAGCGCTGTTATGAATCGTATTCTGTCCCCGATCCATCGTAGATGCATAATTCGTTCCGGCAAAATTAATCTGCGGGTTGTCTGAATGGATACTTTGGGTATTGTTATTTGTATCGGCTGTCGTTGTGTTTTTCGCTGTGCTGTCTCCCGCGATCACACCCGTTCGCGTATCGTCTTTTGTACTCGTTACTTTTCGTGTACTCTTATGAGTAATCAGCGGGTTGTATTCAAAAGTAATACTCCGGTACAACTGCTCATAGTATGGCATATTGAGTGTGAGAATCTTTTTTAGATGATATTGAAATTCTCCGACAGTTTCCAACCCGATCTGTTCTCGAAAATACTGTAAACAGAACGATTTTTCGAACGCAAGTTTTGCGGTTGCATATTCGGGAGCGGAAGCATCGACATAAAACGGAAAGTTAAAATTGAAGATTAAAGGAACGGCGGCTTCGATCATATTATCAATGGTCTGATTTTCAAGTGGTGAAAGTACATGATCGGAAATGACCAACTGCTCAATGGTATTCGTCAATGTTTTCGTTTCGTAGTTATAACTAAGAAACATTATTCCACCTCGCTTTCCGGCGTGTTGTTTCCGTTGTTTTCCGGTGTGTCGTTTTCGTCATTTGTTGTGTCGAAAACATTCGGTCGGTTAATCGGTGTTACCATCTTAGAATTAAAACGTACATGGATATTCAATCCATATAGTTCATTGATAGCGTCCAATCCTTTTTGAATGGTTGCCAGATTTCCGTTTCTTGTCAACTCAATTTCTCCATCGTTGTAACTCGTTTCCGCGGAAACCAGCCGTTCCGGTTTTTCCACGCCGCTTGCTTCGATTCCGAGATCAGCCAGACATTCTGCTACTTCTCTCTGTGCGGCGGTGTCAAGTTCGTTAAAGATTGGCTGTACTTTCAAGTCAATGGTATCAATGTTAATCTGTTTTCGCAGATCGTTTTTTGCTTTGATAAACGGAATATTTTTTACCCATTTCTGAATAAAGTTGTCAATATTGAGTTTCTGCGTAGAATCCCCGCTTATAACAACTGGCGTTCTCTGCTGAATGACGTTTACCCTTGTCGACGCTTTTTTCTCTGCTAGACTCTGCGAATGAAGAATAATACTGAGAATTTCCGGTACAGCAAAAGGTCTTGCGAAAATCAACGCGCTTTCTTCCTTGTCCGTCTGCTCATAATACTGACCATTCATAGCGTAGGCTATCCAATCGGTCGGAATCCCGTAAATATCGGGTTCGCCAACCAGATTAACACCAAACACTCCGAAAAGTCCGGTGATTGGCTCTTTTTTAAACAGGCAAATTCCTTGCCATAACAGATAGGAATTGAGCATCCGCGGCGGAATCTCATCCGGTAAACCGTCATACTCATACCGAGATAATGCCAGATTGACAAACTTGTCAAAAAAGTGCCGGAAATACATTTTTTCTTCCGGTGACGTATTTGGGTTGCTTTCCCATTGTCCCCACACTTCCTTGTTACTCACCCGATACGGGTTATTATACATGATATTACCTCCTTAATCATTGGAAAGACCATAGTTTCCAACATCGTCCGTATGCCAGAACGTAACGCCGCGGTTAAACATTGCCTGCAAAAAATTGATATCATCGGTAACACATGGCCCATGCAGGCTGCAATTTACCGTTTTGACAAAATTCCAGTTTGATCGCCCGGTAATATTAGGTACTTTAATTTTGTGCGTTGCATATCCGTACATTGTGAAATAATCGTCGATCGTTTTCGCCATCTGAGCGGTTACACTCATCACATGACAGTAAACTTGACTGCCGAACAATGCGGTGGCAACATAACTTCCAGATGAATTACCTTTTGCTGTCGGTGGAATCAAATCATGACTTTCTTTTTGTGCGTTAATGTTTTCGTTCAGTAGATATGTTCCGGTTGCCGCGGTATAAATGCTTTCAACGCCAGCGGCTAAATTTCCGCTTAATGCTCCGACTAATCCCCCAGCTAAATTTCCAATCTGCGAAATTGTATTCTGCTTTTTGGAGTAGTCCCATAACGGACTAGACTGCGCAAGAAAAGCCTGATAGCCGTCATTTGTCCATGCACACTGTGGGAAATTATTGATGATAAAACCGTATGGGGATTTTGCCCCACCAGTACGTTTATATTCACGCGGAGACACAAAGATTGCCGGAATATTAAACATAACGCCATACACCTGCATGGTTAATGCTCCATTTTTACCGTATTCGAAATTAAAAGTATGCTGTATTCCCGAACCATCGTTGACCAGACAATAACAATAGGGATACTGAAACAGCTTATTATTTTTCGGGATATAGCCGTCAAGTGCATATGGTTGAACGGTTACTTGTGTATAAGCAGATTCATCTGTCTGGAAACAAGCTTCTGGTGCTTGATATACATTAACAATCGCATCTCCGTTTCCGCTTTTGACGTAATTCTGGATAACTGTGATTAAGTCCGTATATTTTGTTTTCCGAGTAAATGTCAACCCCGATAAAATTCCCTGATTGACAATGGGTATAATATTTGTTCCGTTTTCGTCTGCACTTGCACTCAAACAATACTGCATCTGGCCGAGATTCAAAAGTTTCTGTTCGCTCGGATTGTCCACGTATTCCCCCGTTTCCAGATTTTCTGGCACTAAATTAATTCCGGCATAATCAGCTTTTTTGTCAATATGCTCCCTTTCCACATAGCACGGTTGAAGCACCACGTTGTAAAAACTGTTCTGAAAACGATCGGGTTCGAAATAAATCTTAAAACTTCCGTCACTCAACCATTCTACCCGCGTCACAAATCCGAAATACCACTCTTCCGTATAAGGTTTATTCTGAAACGCAATATAATTGCACTTTAAAAATTCGCTCTCATTCCCTTTTCCCTTATACGTCAGCTCTCCCCATCTCACGGGCGCGGATTGCTTAAAAATATGAATTGCTTTTTCTCTTACATGAGCCAGACAGCCAGCTTTTCCATTTTCATAATAACGCACATGTTCATAGTCATTTCCCCATTCAATCCCACTTGCTAAAATTACCTCTGTCTGCGGGGAAACAGCCGCCACATTTTCCTGCGGCGGCATCGGAATGAAATTATCCATGTTTCCTCCCTCTTACTTAATCTGTCGTAAAGTAAATGGTTTTCGTTTTGGAAGAATCGAATCGGCTTGTAATCACACACCGCACACTATTCGCTTTGTTTGCTTTCGATTTCAGATTCTTTTCGTCTTTTGCGATTCTAAGAATGGTTGTTCCCGGAATAACAAACGTATCAGAGGAAGAGTTACCCTCTACTTTTACGTCAATTGCTTTATCGGCTACTCCAGTAGAAGTAACCGCAAAACTTCCTCCGAAGTCGACATCTGTTCCAGCTGTCACCGTTCCAATGTCATTTACGGTAATGGAAGAAACATCAACCGTCTCGGTCGTAAACACGATGATCGGATAAAACAGGGAATAAGAGAACATCTCTTTTACTGTATAAGTACTGTTCCAACGCAGTCCGCGATTAACGTTATCCTGTACCATCATGCGATACTGTTCGCGGATTTTGAAGAACCGCTTGTCAACCAATACTGCTACAATACCCTCAGCATCGTTAAAGTTATCAATTAAAATCTGCTGTGCTTTCGGAATCATCCGATCGAGATTATACGCGTTGGCATAACTGTCAACATTCATCGCGGCTTTGGTATCCGGTTCAACAAACAGAAGAATGGTATCTTCTTTTGCCGCCGATGTCGCGCCAGCGAAGTTGTACAGCGGGTTCGGGAACTGAATTTTGTCAATGTAAGACTGGATTTGTTTCGCCAGCGCATTAGCACTCTGCTGATCGGTAACTTTATCAACATGAACCGGATAAATATGGCCAGCGCGCTTCGCAGACGCAATTAGTTCTTTCGCGGTCGTAAACTCATCCCAGTTACAAGCGGAAACGACACTCTCAACTTTTGCCTGCACAAGACTTCTGAGTCCGTAATCATCGAGAAACGCTCCGCGCATATCTTCAAACCAGATCGTCACGGGATAATCGTTGTTGAAATTGATTACATGATACAGTGCCATGATGTAGCTGTCATAAATGGCGGTAGCATCTTCGATACTGATGTTAGCATTGTGAGAATATCCCTGCGCAAAGTTTACATAAACTTCCTGTTCTCCATTACCAAACGGCATGGCGTTACTATTCAACACGCGCAGAGGATTGCGGAACGCTTCGGTACTGATGGATTGACTTGCAATCAAATTTACAATTGCCGGAACCAATTCGTTCCGCGCCATCGGATTGTAAGGGTCGGTTAATGTTTTTGCAATATCGGCAATATTTTCACGAGTTGCCACCGGAACTCTGTCACGGTAGTCAACACTCATAGTCTGCCGAACGGCGTTCAGCATATTAATATTTGTCATATCTAATTTTTCTGCCATTGTTTCACTCTCCTTTTCCACTCATAATAAGCTGAGACATATCAAGATCGTTGATACTTGTTGCGGTTTCTTCCGATTCCGGCGCGTTTCCGCTAAATTCGGTTACTTTTGTGATACTTCCGCCGTGGGAAAGATCAGACCAGCGGCGTTTGATTTCTACCACCGCGGCATCATACTTTTCTTTCAGTTCGTCCCGTTCTGCGACCAGCGCGTCACGTTCGGACATCAGAGATTCGATGTCGGTATCTTCGTTTTTGATTTTTTCGCTGATGGCGGCAATCGCATCGCCATGCGTTTCGATGTTTCCAATGTCGGCAACAATTTCTGCCCAATACTCTTCTAGTGTCATTTTAAAACCTCCTTGTTAAATTGGGATATAACCAGATAGGCATTTTATGCCTTTTTGGTTTCATGGGATGGGGCGGCTCGGGTGGCTCGGGTGGCTCGGGTTGCTCTCCTTTTGCTAAGTACCGATATACCATCACCGCGTTGTTCAAACGTTCGGAATCGGATAGATACCGATTTCCAACAATCCATCCGGTAATTGCAGAATCTTTTGCGTGTTCGGAAATAAAATTGAAACACGCATGTGCCTTTTCCTGCCGGAACGCAAGTGTTCCATCGTCACTAATTCCCTCCCATCCTTTCATATAGGCGGAAGTCAGTGCGTTCAGATCGGTGCTGTCACTGTGCAAAAATGCTTGTAGATTTTCGTAAGCACTAGCGGCTCCGACCGAATACCAGACATTCTCATAAATCAGATATTCTAACTGCGCGTTACCATCTTCCCGGCTGTACCCGTTAGAATCTAACCATTGGAACAACCGCGTCCGGCGGTCGGTAGAGGAATTATCTGTCCACTGACCCAATCCATAGCCGGGCGCTCCTACAACTGTTCCCTCCCATAATCCAGGATTTACGGTGGATTCCTGCCAAAAGTTGCCACATATGGCGGAAATGACATATTGGCTGATACCGCTTTGTACCTCAACCGGATACCGGTACAGATACGTCCAAGCACTATAGGGGCTCACAGACGTATTGATGGATACCTGTCTTTCCAGCGGGTAACTATCGGTGTGTGCTCCCATCGTATACCCGCCACCGTCAGCGGGATTGTAAACCATTTCGGTGTGCCCGCTCCTCCATAAGATATCACCTTTTTTCCATGGCTGATTTGCTGTACCTTTTTGGAATCCAGCACCGATCAAATATCCGTCCATGCTACGAGTCGTAAACCACGGGTTAGATGATAACAACCCGCCGACCGTACAACAGTAACTCATGAGAGAGGAGCAATCATAGTAGGTAATACCTCCTACGGTCTGACCCTCACGATACGTTTGGGAATATCCAACGTTTGGATTGTTACAAATCTCGATACAGGTATTGTAAGCAAGCGTCAGATCAGCCACAGGTTAAACCTTCTTTTGCTACGTAACCGGTATAGACGATTCCATTCACAACCGCTTTCACAAGATACCATTCTCCTGTATAATACCCGTAGTTTCTAACACTGGTTCCGGTTGGCAACGTTAAGATGACAGTTTTATTCATTCCTGCGCCAACACGCAGATTATAGCGATCATTGGTATGATACGCTCCTGCAATTTTCCGGTCAAAACTACGCGCGGATTCTGTCTTGACGCAACTTTCAATGACGTTATGCGGCTTTTCGTCGACGGCTCCTGCATACCGATAGTGAACGGTATTTTCATACGGAAGATCGTAATAAGACCGTACACAGATTTCTTTTCCGGTCTGATCTCCCGTCTGACCATCAATCCCGCCGTTTTCCGACTGGCTGGCGTGGACGATGCGGTTCGCGTCAACCGACATCGTTACATGATGACCAGCCGCAAGGTGGATATCACCGCGTTTCCACGGTTTACCGCATTTCACAAAACCAGCGTTTTCCAACTGTTTACCTAGATTTCTAGTTGTGCTGTAAATGCTGATCGGAAAACCAGCATTTGCAAGTGCAGTCCCGACAAAAGAGGAGCAGTCATAATCGGGACTGTTCCGGTCTACCTGTGAGTACCCGTGCCGATCATCGGCAGCGATTTGTTCCGCCCATGCAACTGTTTTTTCGATTTTATTCATTCTTTCCACCTCCTAAGTGCTGGCAAAGTGAATTAATTGCAGTCGTGTTCGCTTCTACGCTTTTCCGCACTTCTTCCATCTCTGCCTTGTGTGCGTCTTTTTCTTTCACCAGATACCAGAAAAGTGCGCCGCAACAAACAATTGGAAAACCGAGACTTCCAACTAACTGCGTTACCATAGTTACATCCATGTTTCTACCTCCTTATCCTGCCATTTTAACCAGTCCTCAATTTCACTTAATTTATCACACATAATAAAATTATGAATGAATCGAACTGGCGATTTACTGTTATACGCGTTGCCATCCATGAAAAAGAAATCCCACAAATACTGGATGTGAGACTCGTAATTTTCATGAGGGACAATGATCAGTGTATCGTTTTCGTCCGCTTTATAGCGTACCGTATAAGCAAGATAAGCATTTTCTTTTTTCATCATTCCGACAATCATATTAAAAACGATATTTGCCATCTTTGCTCCTTTCTTCCTGTCCATTAAAACAAGGAAACCTTTTGACCTGCCAAGGACAGGGCGGTTTACTCAACCGTGGCGACCCCTCTAAAAAGGTTTCCCGTATTTTCATGATACATCTTTCTTGTCCGTATGTCAAGTACATTTGTCCGTCTCCAACGAACTATTTATAAAGGTCAATCCCTAGAAGTTCGAGTGCCATATTTTTGCTGTCTAAATTGTCAAAACGCAAATAAGCTTTTTGGTACGCTTCTTCTAACCGTACAAACAAATAATCATAATGATCTAGCATAACCGTGTGCTGTGTGTGATCTCCATCCCGAAAAACGGCAATATACGTACAAGACGGGTTAGATTTATGCGTGATATAAATATACCCATCTTCGTAATAATCATACACGCCATAACTTTTTCCATTGTACTGTATGGTAAACAGATACCGCGAACGTCCGGTCGGCTTCTGAACAAATACAGCATCATCAATTAACATCTGATCTCCTACGCTCATACTCTGCATATAGTGACCGCCGCGGAATGCTTTCAATGCAGGATTTTTCCACATAGCCATACTAGCACTGTCATTGTGCGTAAACTCACACACAAACCCACTCCCATGCATCATTTTTGTTTCTTTCTGATATCGCTTGTGGATGCCGAAAAATACAAAATAGGGATTGAGCAACGAAATATTATTGGATGCCATAATCAGTTTAAACCATCTTGACTGACTTCCATTTCCACGGCTGATCGTCATCAACAACGACTGCATGATTTCAGTTTCCCCTTTTACGTACTTTCCGCTTTCCGTGCAAAACTCGTCAAAAAACAAAAAATAAATATCCCGAAAATACGGTGACAGTTTTTTTACACTGTCCATCTTACTTCCAAAACTAAACGCGCATCCGAATGGCATACCGTCCAGAAAATAACGCACGACATTTCCGTTTTTGTCCAGATTTTTATAGGTAATTACACTCCCTAATTTTGGATACATTCTTAACATATCTTCATACATTGCCGCCGCTCCCGTCATCTCCCCTTTTGTCCGGAAAATCCATCCCGTCTGCAATCCGTACTCTTTGCACAAAATACAGCTAGCCGCGGCAAACGCACTGGTTTTTCCGGCACTTCGGTTGGAACACGTAATTGCCACACCTGCGAACTCACCGTCCACGTCCGGCTCCGAAAACAACCGGATAGGATTGTAATATTGAATCGGATTGCCTTTATCGTCTTCCCCCTCAAATTTTACATCATAATCAGCAAAAAGTTTTTCCCATTGAATATCGTTCCAAAAAATCATTGTTTCACGTGAAACATTTTTGGTTCACGACCTCCTTTCTATCATTTCCCGCTCCGCGTCCCGCCAGTTCCCCGCCAGTCTCTCAGCAGACAATCTCACGTTAATCGCACGATGATCGCACGTTTGCTTGCAGATTGACGGCATTGAAAGGCAGAGCTTCGCTAAGTAACAAAAGAGCTACGCTGGAAACGTAGCTCTCTTACACGTATGGAGTTTTTTCTATACACAAGATATAGTAACAATCAAATACAGATAACTTATAACACGAATGGTACCGTCCGCCAGTCGGCGCTCGTATTGCGTTCATATGTATTAAGCGAACGGATTGAATTTTTCCGTATTACCGAACTTGTGGACGTTTACTGCGGAAAGGTATGCCGTGAATCCCTTGTCACGACGGAACTTGCTTTCTCCGATGGAGATGAAGAGGTCAACAACTGCGCCTTTTCCAAGTTCGTCAACGCTGGAAACGGTGTCGCTTTCTACGCCGTCCTCATAAAAGTCAACGCGGTAATTGGTCTGCGCTTTTACGTAGACACCCGCTTCGTTGTTTTCTTTCGCCGGAATCCACTTTGCGTCTGCGGCGGCGTCCTCACCGAAATCAGCAATAATTTTTTCAAAGATTGCTTTCTGCTGATCGGCTGTAATCGAAGCAGAAAGAACGCTTTTTCCGTCCTCTTCTTTTGCGTATTTTACGGTAACGTTCATAAGTTTCATTTTAGATTTGTTCATGATTTTTTCTCCTTTTGATTAAGTTGTCTGTTATACACAACAGCGGTGCTTTGCTTTGATCGTTCCGTCTTATCTGGTCACTTCCAGAGCGCATGTTGTGCGCTGATTAGTCGTCCAGTCTCTTTGCTTCGGCAAAGAACTGCTCATCTGGCATCTCGTAGCGGGCAGATACGGTATCGGTTAATACGCAGATGGAATCCTCCGGAAAACCAACGGCAGTAACAGCGGCGGTTTTTGCTTTCTGCGATTTCAGTTCTTCTGCATTCCCAAAAGAGCCGATCACCTGTTTTGTGTTTCTGTCAATGACAGAATAGATAAATGTTTCGATTTTTGTTCTAACCATTTTTATCCCCTTTCTCTATGTGGTTATGATTTCTTACAAGTATTATAATAGCACTACCTACCAAAAAAGTCAATAGTTAAAATAAAAAAATAAAGAAAATATCCAAAAATAAAAGCAGGATGGAAAGGTCGAGTTCTTCCTCATGTAACGCCCAGATCGTTGATAATACTAAAAACATAAAAAACACAAAATATCTCATATCGTCTCCTATTCCGGTAACACTCCGTCTTGAGAGTTTACCAATACTTCATAGTATTCATTCGATACACCTAAGGTATAAGTGGTATCAAGGATTCCAATGTTACTAGCCGTTAAAATTTCTTCCCCGTTTACTTTGATGTAATGGGGTTTCGAGTTGTTAAAGCAACTGATTGTCCGTCCGACATTTTCCATCCGGCGGCAGAGACGGAAATTATTACAGCACTTTAAGTTTTCCGCTCCAAGTTTCTTATTCATGCCAGCGACCGTAGACGTAAAACGCACGGGGTATTTGCCAGATTGCGCCGCTTTTTCGTCCCATTCCACGCCGCAGTATTTTTTCGCGCCAAGGGTTTTGAATTGGATATAGAGATCATCCATATCCCAAACGCCGAGAATGTAACGCTTCTCCCCCACGTCACAAAACGCCGGAATGTCGTTTTCGATTGCACGTTTAGCAAGTATTTTGTTTTTGGCTTCAAATTCCGGAATGTGTAAATCCGGATGTAAAAACTTAATACTATCCGTATCGCAATACACCACGTCCATTCCAACAACGTCCAGCATATCTTGTAACTGCTTTCTTGCTTGGGCGGTAACATAGATACCCCATTGATAATGCAAAAAGCTGTTCTTGCTTTCATAATACGTTTTCAGTGCTTTTTCCGCATCTGCTTTTTCCCGATGCCATTCACCCGTAAAAACATCCATTGCCCATTCGTCCTGCAAAAGATCGGTTACGCACATACCGAACGTACTGTTTAACTTATTTTTAGACTTCATGTATTCATAGACTTTATCGGGATTTCCTTTCAACTGGCTCTTTGCGATAAAAAACGTCATCATAGTATTACGCATACTGTCCGGTAATTTGCCGCGCGCGGCTACATAGCACTCCGAGACAGTAAAGAAATCATAGTCATATTGATTTTTTATGATGTCCAAGTCAATCTCTGTCATTGCGATTTCGCAACAGTCAATAGAGAGTACTCGACCATTATCAATCACACAATCTTTCCCGTGCTTCTGGCACTTCGACAGCGGGATGTATGGTACCGGAATGTTTTCTTTGATGTGTAAATTATCAAATTGTACCCGCATAATAACACAGTTGGTAGCACACAAGTTGTCAAACTGTTCCTGCGTTGTGATCTCAACCGCCCGGAACGCACTCATTGGATAATACTCAGTTGCGATCTGCGCCGGATAGCTGCTCGAAATATCCATACTACCCATAACGATCGCAGATTCACCCTTTTTCGCCGTGATCGTGTGCCCAGCGTGGATGCGGCTGGCGTGCGTGTTGCCGCCACGAAACGCATCTTTGCAGAGTTGGTACTGCGGCAAGGTTAATGCCAGATCGTTAAAGACTTCCGGATAATAGACTCTATCTGCTTGCATGGCGCGGCGAAATTCACGGCGGACGTATCCAGTTGATGTAAGGGGGATTTCTGCAAGGTTGTCATCTTTCCGTAAGGCGCGGATGCACTCACACAAGCCTCGAACGTCATTATAGCAATATCCCTGTTCAACGTCCGTTAAAGGTGTTTTTGGTGTACGTAGTTTTTTATAGTCATACGTATCAACCAGTTTATAGTGGGTTACGCCCTCACTGTTTTCACAAAATTTTGAAAGACTCATGTTGCTTAAAAAATACGAGCATCGAAACTCAATCCCATATTTATACGCATAACATTTCATAACTTTATGTGCATCCCGCGCAAAGATTTCATCAAATTCTATGAAATCTTTCATGAATTGAAATTCATATGAAAGATTATGAACGTAGACTACAGCGCGTTTCGTATCAGATGTTTTCAAATACAAATGTACACACTCACAAAAACGAATAAACTCGTTCCATGTTCGTCCGAAACATACTGCATCTTTTAAACAGAACTGCCAGTGATACATAAAAGCATCGCCTTTTATTACTTTTTCCCCTGTTTTATTATAGCGTTTATAATCTAATTTTTCCAGTGTGGTTGTCTCAATATCAAACGCCATTTCTACGTCATAATAAACGATAGGTTTTTTCTTTCTTCCTCGTTTGCGGCATTCGCGCAACGTCTGGTAATCGGAAAAAGGAAAGTCATAAACAGAATAAATTGTTTCACGTGAAACATATTCGATTCCATTTATGATAACTGGAACATTTAATTTATACATTATATTCACTCACTTTAATTTTGTTCTTTTTTTTGCAAATAATTCTTCTTCTGTTATATATCCATCTAGAAACTCCTGATATTCGTCAAGAATATCTTCTAGTTCGATTCCACTATCATTTAATTTCGAAATAAAATCGTCAATAATTTGATCGGACGCTACCTGCTTTCGCAGATTTTTTTTGTAGAGATTGGAATTTAGAAAACGATACAGGTCTTTATAGTTATCTTCTGTTACTTCTTCATCAATTTTCTTCTTTGACTTATCAAAACGTCTTTGTAACTCCGCAATGCGGTATCCCTCCAAAGTAGTTTCTGGAGAGTTCAAAAACGCAATCATGGTATCCCATTCCTGCCGGATGGATGCATCCGAACGCTTTACGCCTTTCAAGAAACGATTCTTTTCACGCCCTTGTGACGCAAAAAATTCTTTTACACGCCCATACCCCCATTGGTCACGCGCGTGAACTTTTTCCAGTTTGGCAAGGCGGCTATTTGCCGCCTGCGCAACGCGTGGAAGTTCGCGTTTGATCTGGTCAATGGAGAGGTCAAGTTCTTGATAGATGCTATAGTCTTTTGAGTTCGGCATTATTCGCACCCCCTTATCATTAATCGCAATTTACCGTTTACGATTTCGAAACCTGTTACTTCTTCTGATAAGTAGTTTTCTGTTCTTTTCGTATAGTAGTTTGTACAATCCATAGCAAATTCTGCTACGGATACATAGTGTTCCTCGTTAAACACCGTAACAGACGCGTAAATTTCTACTTCCACGCGGTTCATGCCTCTATACATTAAGATAAAATCTTTTACTCTCATTATGAAACCTCCTTAATATAAACAGTCTTCAGTTATTCCATCTGACGAATACAAAGGGCACAACGTACACTTATCGTTTGCAGAACAAATAACAGAATGCTTTACTTCGATATAATAAGTTAAGTAAGCATAACGAGTGCTTGCGGAATTGTTAGATTTTACAGTAAATCCTACGCCAAACCGTCCTTTGTATGGTAGCGGGTTATAGGTTGCATTTTTACGGATGTATCCGTTTGTCATAGACGAATGTGAATAAGCATACACTTTAAACTCTGCTCCTACTTTTCTTGTTACATAGAACGGAAGTTCAGTAACGCTATTTTGCATTTTAACAAGTTCTTCATACGTCATTTTTCGATTAATTCTCATTTTATCCTCTTTCTCCCCGTATTGCCGATAGGAAAGCTAATATAAAGTTATCTATTGCACGACAACTTATAAGTAGCAAATATTTCTGGCCGAAAATCCGAATAATAATAAAAAGAATCTTCCGAAAAATGCTCTCCATTTACTATTTCTATTCCATTTTCATAAATGGAAAAGAAAATTTCACTCTTTTCTTTCATAGCTTGTGAACAGAAAGTTTTTACCAAACCATTTGCTGCTAATAATGAAACAACCTTATATCTGAAAATCTCTTTTCCATATTTTGTTACTACAACTTCATAGTCACTTTGTCTCTTAATTTCTTTCATTTTTGTTTCCTCCATTTCTATTTTTGTATTATTGGTTTCCCTTGTTTCTGATATTATAATACCACATTTATAGAAATATATCAATACTTTTTCTAGAAATTTTTCTAGAAAATATCATTACACACATATTCACGCCGCCCGTGTCCGTCACCT
>ERZ827450.2483-NODE-2483-length-14984-cov-9.386764_pt1 | contig 14984 bp, 13 predicted proteins | sample MGYA00519773_ERZ827450 | MGnify/ENA primary metagenome ERZ827450 (study PRJEB31778, sample SAMEA3449306) | human gut metagenome | biome: human gut; feature: human-associated habitat; material: faeces | place: United Kingdom | collected 2010/2012 ...
AGTCATGACACAAGAAAAGCTCCCTCACAGGAAGGAGCTTTGTCTACAGTCTGAGATCTGACATTTCTGTCAGATCTTTTTCAACAGTTAATTTTGCCTGGTATCCCAGTTTCTTCCCTCCATACCATGTACTTCTGATCTGTTCCCCGAATTGTCCGTATGATAATGGTCATGCTTATCCCAGTAACTGTTTTCCGAGGAATACTCCTCAATATGATTGGGGTAAACATCAATCTTACCATCATACTCACCGGTTTCGGGTTTTCCGTTACACTGTCGTTCCAATAAGCCATAATTCCTTCCTCCTTGTCATTCGGTTATATTGTGAATTGCTTCTGTTATATATAACAAATGGGATGAGGAAATTTCTGTCTTATCCGTTCTCTTTGATCTCCAGCATCAAAAGTTCCATAGTCAGGTCAAAATTTACGTTAGCATCCAAGCGCCTCTTCGCCTTATCCAGGGCTTCGATGACTTCCTCGATTCCTTCATAGCTGCTGCGCTGGGCGACACGGCGGATGGCACTGATCTCCTCCCGGAATACGAGATGGTTCACATCACTGGTCGCCTTGAACAGGAGCACATCCCGGTACCAGATGGCGATGAGATCCAGATAATCATTGATCTGCAGCTTATATTCCGTGATCTTTTTGATCGCTGCGGTGATCTCACTCAGATCCATATCCTGGATATATTTTAACAATGACAATGCTTCATTCTTAATGTTATCGAAGTCCTCACTGGACGCCAGGGATTTCGCCTTGCCGATATTACCTCTGGCAAATGCCACACAGACCTCCGCTTTATAATCCGGCACCTGCAGCTGATGCATGAGATAATTACGCACCAGTTCATCGGCTACCGGCTTCATGTTCAGTACCACACAACGACTGAGGATCGTCGGCAGCAGAGAATTCACGTTAGAAGTCAACAGCATGATCACTGCATACTCGGGCGGCTCCTCCAGTGTTTTCAGGATTGCATTCTGCGCCTGGGGCGTCATCTTCTCTGCCTCGTTCATAATATAGATCTTATACGGGCTGCTGTAAGGCTTGATGGCGATATCGTTGTTGATCTGCGCACGAATATCGTCTACGCTGATGGTATTCGGCTTCTCATGGCTGACATAGATAATATCCGGCTGATTGTCCGACAACGCCTGCTTACAGGAATGACATTCCTGACAGGGCTCCGTGCCGCCTTTTTCACACTGTAATGTCATGGCGAATACTCTGGCAATGAATTCCTTGCCGGAAGACTTTTCACCGTTAATAATATATGCATGGGAAATCTTTTTCGCCGAAATGGCGTTCTGTAAATGCTCTTTGATCTGTTCCTGACCGATGATGTCATGAAATGTTGCCATTTGTATTCCCCCTGTCCGTATCTTATGCTATGTCTGTACACCACTTATGATCTGCTTCTATCGTACTTCCTTCTAACCTTTCGCGCAAATAAAATTTTACATGATCAAGTAAAAATATCCAATAACAATCCCCGGATCTCTCCGATCTTATTCAGGATCGCCAGATTGTCTTTTTCATCCTTCATCAATTCCTGTGCCAGCTGATCCAGGTTCTCATCCACCAGACGGATAATACCGTATACCCGGTGCCGTCCTCGCCGGTCCAGGAAATTTTCCCTGGAAAAAGAATGAGATCTCGTCACCACTTCATTGAGAAATTCCTTGACCAGTCCACGATAATGCCGCATATCCTTCACATCCCGTTTCTTGGCCAGTTTTTCTCCCTCTGTCGTGATCTCCGCCATGAGGTTCGTCAGTCTCTCCTGCAGTTCTGCTTCTTTCACATGGCTCGCCAGCATGAACTTGAAGCTGCCATCCGTGGGCGCGGTGTTCTGTACCTGCTCCACCGGAGCTGGCTGCTGTATCTGATTGACTCTCATTTCCATACGCCCACCTCTTTTCTCCGAAATGCATTCATTACCTGATAGTTTCCAAACATTATTTCGGCGATATACCGGCTTCTTTTAAGTATTTTGTAATAGCTTTCAGACATTTCGTCAGATCTGTATTCTCGAATCTGTCCCGGATGCCTGCTGCCGCCAGCTTTTCTTCCGAGAAATCTGCACTGTCCGCCAGGAATCTCCGGCACATTTCCTCATATTTCGGTTTCTCCTGTCCAAGTTCTCTGTCCAGTGCCCGCTGTAAGCGCACGCCGTCATCCAATTCGATATAGACCGGCAGAATCGCCTCCGCACCAAAATAAGCAATCATTTTAGTATAAGCTTCCAGCGTTCCGATCATGAGATAGTTCTGTTCTGCCAGATCGATCTGTCCGTCATCCACTGTAAAATACCGCCAGATTCCGTAGACGGTGTCATAAGCTCTGTCCTCAATGACTTTTCCCTGCTCCTTCAATGCCTGAAAACCGGTTTCATCCGTGAAAAAATATTCCACACCGTTCTCTTCCCCCGCACGGATCGGTCGTGTCGTATAAGGCACGATGGTCCTCAGATCCATCGTGCCCTCTTTCATCAGTTCTTTAAATATGGTGTCTTTTCCGGAGGAACTTTTCCCCATGAGATATACTATTTTTCCCATACTCTCTCATTTCCGTTGTTTTATTCTCATGGCATTTGCATACCTTGTTATGATAGATTGATAACACGATCCTTTATTCCACTTCTACCACATGGATCATATCGGTCTTACCTACCACACCCAGGGGTACACCTGCGGTAATGACAACTGTGTCACCAGTCTTTACCAGACCTGCCTGCTTTGCCTTGAATACCGCTTCCTCGAACAGAGCATCCGTGGTCCGCTCCTTCTGGATCATGACAGGTTTTACACCCCACAGCAGATTTAACTGACGGTATACCTTCTCATCCAATGTACAGCCGATGATCTGGCATCCGGGCTTATAACGTGCGATCATATTCGCGGTAAATCCGGACATGGTTACGGTGATGATGGCTGCTGCATTCAGATCGGAAGCCACACTGCAGGTCGCATAGGAGATTGCCGTAGTAATATCGGGAGTTTCCTGTCTGTCTTCCTTAACTTTCTGCATTCTTCCGCGGTAGTCAATATCCTGCTCCGCTCTCTCTGCGATACGGCTCATGGTCTTAACTGCCTCTACGGGGTACAGACCGGCTGCACTCTCGCCGGACAGCATGATGGCTGTCGTTCCATCATAAATGGCATTTGCAATATCCGTTGCCTCAGCTCTGGTAGGACGGGGATTTTTGATCATGGATTCCAGCATCTGGGTCGCAGTGATTACATGCTTGCCCTGTGCCACTGCCATCTTGATCATCTTCTTCTGCAGAATAGGTACTTCTTCCAGAGGGATTTCGACACCCATGTCACCACGTGCTACCATGATACCGTCTGCCACGTTAATGATCTCTTCCAGATTCTGAATACCCTGCATGTTCTCAATCTTGGCAATGATCTTGATCTTGCTGCCTCTGTCCTCTACGATCTTGCGTACTTCCTGAATATCTTCCTTGGTTCTGACAAAGGAAGCTGCGATAAAATCAAATCCGTGCTCTACACCGAAGATAATATCTGCCAGATCCACCTCACTGATATACGGCATGGACAGAATTGCTCCGGGCACATTCACGCCCTTATGATTGGATACAAAACCACCGTTGATCACTCTGCAGACGATCTCTTCACCTCTGATCTCTTCTACCGTCATCTCGATCAGACCGTCATCAATGAGGATCGTTGTACCGACTTTGATATCGTTTTTCAGATTCTTATAGGAAATCGTTGCTTTCTGGACGGTTCCCATAATTTCTTCCGTGGTCAGGATGAACTGCTGTCCGGATACCAGCTCTACCTTACCGCCTTCAAAATCACGCAGACGGATCTCAGGTCCCTTGGTATCTAACAGAGTTGCTACCGGCAATCCCAGTTCCTTACGTACTTTCAATACTCTGTTGTATTTTACCAGCTGCTCCTTATGGCTTCCGTGGGAAAAGTTGAATCGTGCTACATTCATTCCGGCAAGCATTAACTCTCTTAATTTCTCCTCACTCTCACTGGCGGGACCGATGGTACAGATAATTTTGGTTTTTCTCATTCAAGCTAAATCCTTTCTGCTGTTAAAATTATTCGTTTTTTACTACAGTAATGCGATACCCGGCATCTTTTGTCACTCCCTGAACATTCAGGTCTTCTTTCAAGTATTCCGCAAGCTGTCTGCAATGCGTCTCCTCAATCTGTTCTCCCGGTACCAGCACAGGAATCCCGGGTGGATACAGATTCACGAAATCTCCTGCGATTCTTCCCGCTGCCTGTGACAGCAGAATTTCTTCTTTTTCGGCATCCCAAGCCTGGGCAAGGGACATCCGCACTTCGGGATGCAGCTGATAGAGAGAGATTTCCTCCTCTTCTCTGCCGTCCTGCTTCTGTCTGCTCTGCCATTTTCCCGCAGTGATATCGCGGTCGATTGCAAGCAGCGCATCTGTCATTCTCCGATATGCTTCTTCCCCATCTCCTATGGTAAACATCGCAAGACAATATCCCGGTGCTGCCATCTCCAGCTGCAGATGATATTTCTTTAATAGAATATCATAAATCTGCTGTCCTGACAAACCTGCCTTTGCAGATACTATGATCAGTTTTCCGATATCCTGTCTGGCATCCAGCGGTAAAAAGCTTAAATTTCTGCATTCTGACAGTTCTGTCAGCATCCTCAGATAATTTATCTGGAATTTTGTGAACAGATAGTCTCCCTGCTCCTCTACTACCTGCAGTGCATTGTCAATTCCTGCCATCAATACATAGGATGGGCTGCTGGACTGGTAAATATGCAAAAATCTGCGCAGGCGGTCTCTGTCGATCCGATTGCCGTTCACATGGAGCAACGCACTCTGAGTAAGTGCCGGTAAAGTCTTATGCACACTGTGAATGACCAGATCCGCTCCGCACTGACAGCTGTTCTTCGCAAGTCCTTCTGCCAGTCCCAGATGCGCTCCGTGCGCTTCATCCACGATCAGAGGAATTCCCTTGCTATGCACGATCTGCGCAATCTTCTCTATATCCGCAATCCTGCCTTCATAGGTGGGCGACACCAGAAATACTGCATCCGGCACAGGTTCCTTCGCCAGTGCTTCCGCGATCTGTTCCGGAGTTATCGCATCATAAATATCATACTCCTGCATCATTTCCGGATACAGATAAGATATTGTTAAATTTCTCAGGTATGCTGCATGATACGCTGACTTATGTCCGCCTCTGGTCATAAGGAGCCGTCCGCCCTTCGGAACCGCTGCGCTGATAGCAGCCAACACACCGCAGGTACTGCCGTTGACCAGATAAAAACTTTCCTCCGCACCATACAGTCTGGCAGCTTCTTCCTGTAATCTTAGCAGGATCTCTTCCGGGGCATGTAGATTATCAAATCCATCAATCTCCGTGATATCTATATTCATGATCTCCTGCGGTAATTCACCACAGACCTGCCTCTTATGTCCCGGCATATGATAGGGGTATTCATCCGTTTCGCTATATGCCTTCAGTCTCCGGTACAGCTCACCCACTTATTATTCTCCCGTCCGGGGAATCCTTCCCCGTTTATTTTTTCTGTTCTTCTCTCGTCTCCCGAAGCTTCTCAATCAACGCTCCGTGACCCTTGTGTACATGAAAAGTCTCCATGAGAGAGCACCATTTATCTGCCATAGTAACAATCCATGCCTCTCTGCACATGGGCATCGCCGAAATTGTCAAGGGCCACATATGCTTTTTTATAATGTCTCTCTCCCTGGGTGTCAGCTGATATTCCTGCTGCGCATTCTTAAGTGCTCTGCCGGGATGATAGAAGCCATGAAGCTTATGAGGGCTGACATAATCCTGCGTATGCCAGTCATACAGGAAATAATCATGCAGTAATGCTCCGCGGATCAGCTCTTTCTTCTCACAGGGAATATGCAGTTTCTCACTGATGGCAAGACTGCATTTTGCCACATTCATGCTATGATCATTCACGGTCATATTGCCATGCTGCACATGAGACCTGGTAGATCTGAAATTCTTAGAACGCAGAATATCCGGTGCTGCAGCCCGGATCTCCTGTCTAAGTTCACGTTCTCTCTCAAATTTTTCTTTCCATTTTCTTATTTTCTTTGCCGAACGTTGTTTCATAGGGTCGCCTTCCTTCTAATTGTCCCCTCTTCAGTAAAGAATTAGTAATAATAGCATACTACCGGGAAGCCGGTGGATACATACTCATAGATAGATGCTGCCATGTGTAAAGGCAGATTGATACAACCGTGAGAACCGGATGTCAAATAAATGGTTCCTCCGAAAGCTCTCCGCCATGTTGCATCATGCATGCCAACATTACCGTTAAACGGCATCCAGTAATTAACCGGTGTTTCATAATTTGCACCACGCAATATTGCATTTCTGGTCTTATAGGTCAGGCCGAATACTCCGGGCGGTGTCACGCAGTCAGCTTTACTCATATTGCCGGATACAAAATCTGTCTCCAGAACAATATCTCCATCCTTGAACAGATACAGATGCTGATTCGTCAGATCGATCTCAACATAAGAATTGCCGATATCATTGCTTCCTTTTTGAGCACCTTTGCTGATGTATGCCGGTTCCTTATCCACAGTCTCACCGTTTTGAATGGCTTCTGTCAATGCTTTGATCTCTTCCTCACGGTCTGTCTTCCAGCCGTATGCACCGCTTGACAGGTTCAGTTCAATGCCCTGTACTGTGGTAAATTTTCTCTTTTTTCCATAAGTATCGTACTCTTTTGCCTGCTCCGATACAAACTCGGCGATAGCTTCCTCATCCAACTGCGGATCCCTGTCACCCACCTGGATCCATTCGTGAATAGTATCTCCGTCTACAACAACTTTATTGCCGTTCCAGTCATAGGTGATCTGCGCACTGACCCACTTATTCATGGCATCGCAGGCTTTTACCAGCGCGGTGTCCTCTGCCGTTACCCTTGCGGTCTTATAACATCCCTGCTCTTCCAGATCTACCGAAGTAGCTCCCGCCATAATCGCTGCAGATACCACATCCTCTACCTGGTCCAGATCCAGTGTCGATCCCAGTGTCTCCGGAACGATCTCATAGCTCTTCGTTTTTTCGGAATACTCACTGATATATGCATCTTCCGGCTCAATCATATTTTTCTTCTGTAAAGCAGGCATCTGGGCCAGCTGCTCCTGCAATTTATCTGCATCGTAGGCTACTCCCTGGACCATATCATAATTCTGTGCGCTCCACAGCATCTCGATCCACAGGAATTCATTCTGTATGTTCAAAAGCTTCTGCGCTGCTCCCTGCGTGTCCACCCAGTTCATTCCGATCTCCGGTGCTGTCACCGTTCCGATCTCTTCCTGTACGCCGTTCTCATCTCTTCCAAATATCTGCAGGCTGTACTGCTGGGACTGGCTGTCCATGATCGCTGCCACTTCGGCTGCTGTCAGATTACTGCAATCCGTATCATTTACCGATGTCTGATACAGGAAATGAGAGTGATAATAAAAAGCTCCAACTCCGTAAGCTACCAGGAGTACTACTAAGATTCCAAATCCGATCCAGAGACCTTTCTTACTTTTTTTCGGTTTGTCGTTGGTCTCTTCTTTGGTTTCTTCTTTTGTCGTTTCTTCTTTTGTTTCTTCCTTTGTCGCTTCTTTTATTTCCTCTTTTATTTCCTCTTTATTTTCCTTCTTTGTTTCTTCGGCTACATCTTTGTTTTCGTTTTCCATTTTATCTTACGTTTCTCCCTCATATTATTCCTATTGCGCTCATTATAGCATTTAATTTTATAAAAAAACAGTGTGAAAAGGGCGAAAAATTGCCCTTTCACACTGTTTTAGAATACTACTTGCACTAATATCATGTATAGTATCGTTCCAGCAGCTATACTCAACGAAGTATTCCGCTTCCAGATATGAAGTCCCGCAACCACTGCCACAGACAGTAACTCCGGAATTCCATGATTGCCGGTAAACAGGTCAATGCCCTTCACACAGTATACAACGAGAATGACCATAATTGCCGGTGGGAGCACTTTTCCCAGGTAGATCACGGTCGCCGGAACTTCTCTCTTCCCTCCGAACAGTACGAAGGGAATTGCCCTTATGAATAAAGTAACAATAGCTGCAACTGCTATGATTCCGATGGAATGTAACATTTTTTCTTAACTCCTAACAAAATAATCGCTGTAATGGTCAGTGCCGGCAGTAAAAATGCATCCGCGCCCAGCAGAATCAGGCATAGCACTCCGACTGCGCCTCCAATGATCGCAGGCTTATGTTCTTTCGTATCCATCCACTGATTGACTACGATGACTGTAAAAAGCGCTGTCATGGAAAAGTCAATTCCCGTGGTATTGATCGGCAGCACACTTCCTGCCACCGCTCCCACACAACTTCCCAGGAGCCAGTAACAATGATCCAACAGAGATATATAAAAGCTGACTCGCTCTTCTCGCATCCCCACCGGAACTTTCAGATCGCATAATAAAGAAAATGTCTCATCTGTAAGTGAGAAGATCATGTACGGGTAAGTTACACCCATTTTTTTGAATTTCTCTACAAAAGAAAGTCCGTAAAACATATGTCTGCCATTGACAAACAGTGTCATGATCAATGTATACCACAGGCTTGCTCCGGCTGTAAGTAACGTAACCAAGACAAATTGCATGCTTCCCGCATATACAAACAGGCTGATAAAAAAGGCCCACCAGAATCCATATCCATCCAGTGTCAGAGAGACAGTAACCTCGTCGCCCACCTTTAATGAAGGTATGGAAGCCATATCTTCACTATAATCTTTAGTATCACCTTCAATAAAGAAACCCGTAATTTCAATTACAGGACTTTCTGCCGAGCCGGAACATGCAGCCAAAAGCAGTAGTAACAACGGTGCAAGAAGTTGCTTTTTCATGTATTACAAATCTCTTGTTTACACCACAAAAATACACATTATATCCGAATTAGCAAAAAAGTCGTAACTTTGTGCAAAAAATCACAGTCTGTTTGACTTTTGCCTAAGACTGTTTTTATAGAAAATCTAAACAAATTCTCAATATCATAAAGCAATGTTTCAAAAAGAAATACACTTAAAAGCTGTACTATTCGATATGGACGGCGTATTGTTCAACTCCATGCCCTATCATGCAGAAGCTTGGCACAAAGTGATGTTAGCTCACGGCCTTAACCTCAGCCGTGAAGAAGCCTATTTACACGAAGGGCGTACAGGAGCCGGTACTATCAACATTGTAAGCCAACGCCAATTAGGACGGGAAGCAACGCCCGAAGAGATAGAGAACATCTACCACGAGAAGAGTGAAGAATTCAATAAATTCCCCGAACCGGAACCGATGCCCGGTGCTTGGGAACTACTGCAAAAAATAAAAAACGCCGGACTGACACCGATGGTGGTCACCGGATCCGGACAGCGCTCCCTGCTCGATCGTCTGGAACATAACTTCCCCGGCATGTTTCACCGCGAACTGATGGTGACTGCTTTCGATGTAAAGCATGGCAAGCCCAACCCCGAACCCTATCTGATGGCGCTTGAAAAAGGAGGATTCGAAGCAAACGAAGCAGTAGTCATAGAAAATGCACCACTCGGAGTACAAGCAGGAGTAGCCGCAGGGATCTTCACAATAGCCGTCAATACCGGACCCTTAAACAATAAAGTGTTGCAAGATGCGGGAGCAAATGCCCTCTATCCCTCCATGCAAGCTCTTTGCGAAGAATGGGAAACTTTCACAAACAGCCTGGCATAAAAATAAGAGAGAGATTTTCCAATCCCCGTTTAGAATCCGCCCGGTGCCTTCTTATAAGCTACAAAAGAAAGAGACGAAAACGGGGACACTCATATCAATGAGAATTCCATGGAAGATAGCAAGAGGAATCATTTCCTTTCCGGAATAAAGAGTGATAGACGGCAACAATACATCCATCGAATTAACTCCGGCAGCAGAAATAGGTGCTAATTTTCCAAAATATTTCCGGATAAGCGGTGCCCCGAGTAAAGCCATCATTTCACGAAAGATATTTGCCAACAGGGCAATAGTACCAAGCTCGGTTGCCAGCTGTAACCCGAGGGAAGGTTCTTTGAACTGTGTAATTAAAATGGAAGAAAGCGAATAATAGGCAAAACCACTCCCCACTGCCATGCAATCGAACACACTCCACTGACTCAGCAACAAACTGGCAAAAGCAGAAAAAAGCAAGGTTCCTACAATTGTAGCCAAAGGTACCAGAAGCATATTGAAACGCAAACTTTTAACCAATACTTTCAGATTTTTATTACTGCCAATACTGACACCGACCTGTAGCATAAGGGCATAAAGCACGTACATAGAAAGATTGTGCACTTCCAGTTGGGAATCATTAAAAGTCCCAACTACACAACCTATACAGAAAAATGCCACTACAATCAAACTCCCTTTCATTTTTTACCTCCTTTCCTAAAAAACAGACGAAACACCAGAAATGAAGCTAACATACTGCCCAGAATACTCGATGCCGCCAATACGACAGCCTGCCATCCGAATCTCCCCAAATTATTTATTATCAAACTATTAGATCCGATTGAAAGACCTAAAATAAAAAGTAACAAAAAGATGGTCAACGAAGTAGTCTTTTCTACATTTTGCAGAAACTTCAAATTACGAAACAGGTAACCGATACCAATTCCTCCAAACATCATAGATATAACTGTGAACATAACGCGAAATCTTAAAAATTGAACAATAATACCATACAATGACTTTTCAAACCGAAAGTCACCACAGAGCTCAATCTCTCCGAACAATTTCAGACAAAGGGCAAAGTCTTAAAACCTGTTTAAATTTTCCCCTTAAAATAATACTGAGCAAAACTTAAACAGTCCTTTATGTATGATCAAAAAATGGAGGGGTATCTCAAACAAATCCACTGAACCAATGTACGTGCACAATAGAATGATTACATAAGATTCTGCTATCCCATGCAATGCCACATACACTATATATAGTAAATAATCGGTTCATGCTTTTATCAATTGAGCGGCAAAGATAGCACAATTATGAATATTTACCAAATAAATATTCAATAAAATAGATTCATCATTACCGAATTTTATACCAATTCACAAATTGACTCATACCGTAAGGCACTATTGAACAGGCATTTAATAAGAAAAACGCTTATAATCCGAAGATTACAAGCGTTCATAAGTAGCCCCGAAGGGAATCAAACCCTTATCTTAGGTACCGGAAACCTACATTCTATTCGTTGAACTACAGGGCCGTTTTTGCGACGACAAAAATAGACAAAAACTTCTTATCTTCCTAATCTTTCTACTATTTTTGTTGATACAACCTTCAATTTCCCACTCAATGATATGTTATTTTGAAACCAACTTCAAGGAAATCTTTATCATATTGACATTATTTCAGACAAAAATCAATACATATATAGATATTATTCCTATCTTTGTCGACAATTAACATATAATAAACCTATGAGTTATCTAATAAAACCTCAGAATTACAAACCCCTTCTTGACCTGAAACAGACGGAACTCGGTATCAAACAGATCAAAGAGTTCTTTCAGATGAATTTATCATCGGAACTGCGTCTGCGCCGTGTCACAGCCCCTCTTTTTGTACTCAAAGGTATGGGTATCAATGACGACCTTAACGGCATAGAGCGCCCGGTATCCTTCCCCATCAAAGATCTTGGAGATGCACAGGCAGAAGTTGTACATTCACTGGCCAAATGGAAAAGATTGACGCTTGCCGATTATCATATTGAACCGGGATATGGCATTTATACCGATATGAATGCTATCCGCTCGGATGAAGAACTGGGCAACCTGCATTCGCTGTACGTGGATCAATGGGACTGGGAGCGAGTAATGACGGCAGAAGAACGTAATGTAGAGTTCCTCAAAGAGATAGTAAACCGCATTTATGCCGCTATGATACGTACGGAATACATGGTGTATGAAATGTATCCGCAAATAAAACCCTGCCTGCCACAAAAACTACACTTTATCCATGCAGAAGAACTTCGTCAATTATATCCGGCATTAGAACCTAAATGTCGCGAACACGCTATTTGCCAGAAGTACGGCGCCGTATTTATTATCGGTATCGGCTGCCAACTTAGTGATGGAAAGAAACACGATGGCCGTGCTCCGGACTACGACGATTATACCACAAAAGGGCTCAATGATTTACCCGGCCTGAACGGTGACCTTCTTTTATGGGACAATGTATTGCAACGCTCCATCGAGCTTTCATCTATGGGTATCCGCGTCGATAAAGAAGCTTTGCTACGCCAGGTGAAAGAGGCGAAGCAAGAGCAACGTCTGGAACTCTATTTCCACAAACGTCTGCTGAACGACACGCTCCCCCTGTCTATCGGAGGCGGTATCGGCCAGTCGCGTCTCTGTATGTTCTATTTACGCAAAGCTCATATCGGAGAAATCCAGGCAAGTATCTGGCCAGAAGACATGCGAAAAGAATGTGAAGCACTCGATATACATCTTATATAAATACATTATATACTATGAACGTACAAATAGAAGAAAGTTGGAAAGCCCATCTGCAACCGGAGTTTGAAAAAGATTACTTCCGTACACTGACAGAATTCGTCAAAAGCGAATATAGCCAATACACCATTTATCCCCCCGGAAAGCTGATATTCAATGCTTTCAACCTATGCCCTTTCGACAAAGTAAAAGTTGTCATTATCGGACAAGACCCTTATCATGGGCCAGGACAGGCACACGGACTCTGTTTCTCGGTAAACGACGGAGTACCTTTCCCGCCGTCATTAGTCAATATCTTTAAAGAGATAAAAGACGACTTGGGAATCGAAGCACCGGCAACCGGAAATCTGACACGGTGGGCCGAACAAGGCGTATTATTACTCAACGCCACATTAACCGTACGCGCTCATCAAGCCGGCTCGCACCAACGCCGGGGATGGGAAGAATTTACCGATGCAGCTATCCGCGCATTGGCAGAAGAACGGGAGCATCTTGTATTTATTCTTTGGGGAGGTTATGCAACGTAAAGGAGCATTCATCGACCGCAGTAAGCATCTTGTGCTTAGTTCGGCCCACCCCTCACCTCTGTCGGCCTACAACGGCTTCTTCGGAAACAAGCATTTCAGTAAGACCAATGCATATTTAAGAGAACACGGAGAAAAAGAAATCATTTTCTAAGAAGAGAAGGAAAAAAGAGAGATGGGAGAATGGAGATAGGAAAAGGAAAATAAGAAAAATATTATGCTGCATAGCAACTTTCAATTTTCAACTAAAAAAGGGCTTTCGCCCTTTTTTAATACCATTGTATATTGCTCTGAGTCTGACTTCTTTGTTCCCACTTCAAATCCTGCAGGATATTGGCATTGGCACTAATTTTGAAATTATAATATTTCCAACGCCCGAAAGGTGAAAGACTGGCTGACATATTGAAGCAGTGCAAATCACGCGTGATAGTCATCGAAGTCTGAGTAACTTCTTTCGCTTGAAAATCATAACCGGTACTGAAAGACACCTGCCATCTATTCGAAAGCTTCACATTACCAGAAGCATTGAGATTATGCGTATAAGAAAAAGGATAACGCATTGAATGTACATTAATGGGCTTACTCCTGTCTTCGCTGATATTAAATGAATAGTTCACACTCAGTGACCACGGCATATTAAATACCTGATAACCGTCCGCATCGGCTTGCGCCTTTTCTACTGTTTTAGAAGTTGTTCCGGAACCACTGCCGGTATCCACCGTATCCTCACTATCCTCCCCATTCTGATCCTTATCTTTATCTTTCTGATCTTTATCATCTTTCGGCCCGAACCACTTTTTCCAAGTTTCATTATTAAAGGTATAATTAAAGGAAGACCCCCACCCAGAGAAGCGACCGAAGCGTCCATAAGACCACTCTGTACGATCTCCCGTAGTCACTTCTCCATTCTTATCGAACGTGTAGGCGTAAGTAGCAAAGCGAGAACTCAAGTTGAACGTATAATTCTTGGTCAGTTTCAAACGCAATCGTAAAGTTAGATCGCTCCACGGTTGCTTTTTAGCCGCCATATTATAAGAAAGAGAAGCTCCCAATTCATCAATCAAGCTAATTTTAGTAAGAGAGTCTTTTCTATTCCGGTATTTCATCTCAATATTATTAGAAAGGTCGAAAGTCACCGATCCCGTCTTTTCACGTGGTGCCGTACCGAATTGCTGATTGGAATAAGGAGAGAAATAGTATATATTACCATCCTTATCTTCGTGCTCCTGCCAATATTTATCAAACGCCGGTGCCCCGCTTATACTAATCTGCGGAGTCACCACATGACGAATCTGTATCTCTTTTTTCTTCATAAAAAGAGGTTTATACATACCGTAAAGTTTTGTACTCAACCCCAATGAGAAATTATAATTAGATACACGATTGAAACCATAGATAGTATCCGTTGCCACCCATTGTCGTTTCTCTTCATCGTAATAATTTTCCGTTTTATTAGTATACCAACGCTCTGTATAATTAAATGTTGGAGTCAGATTGAAATACTTGAAGAGAGTAAATGTAGCACTTATTGGAATCTGATGTTGCATAGCGTTTTTCCAGTCTTTTATCAGATTCGATTTAAACAGCAGATTATCTTTTGTCTTGATACTGTTTGTCAGACGTCCGGTATACTGAAACGAAATCTTTTCGTACCAACGCTCTGCCCCGACTGCTTTTTTTCTTTTGAAAGGAAAACGTCGGGTCAGGGTAATATTAAGATCGGGCAACGTTATTGCAACAGAAGAGTCTTTCATCGTCTGCGATATATTGGTTGTTCCCGAAAGTGTCAGACCAATATCCGGAAAAGTACGTGAATAGCTGATACTGGACGTCTTGGTATTCTGTGTCAACAACTGCGAATTATACAGGTTACCAATATTGGTACGTTCGTAGCTACTGGTTGAAAAGTTCACACTGGCCGAAAAAGTAGCGTTCGGATTTGCCTTGGAGTCTTGCCGATG
>ERZ827450.2500-NODE-2500-length-14853-cov-3.202527_pt1 | contig 14853 bp, 10 predicted proteins | sample MGYA00519773_ERZ827450 | MGnify/ENA primary metagenome ERZ827450 (study PRJEB31778, sample SAMEA3449306) | human gut metagenome | biome: human gut; feature: human-associated habitat; material: faeces | place: United Kingdom | collected 2010/2012 ...
GCGTCCTGCGGAGCTTACAGCCCGGGCGATTAAAGTCCGGGCTGTTTTGCGTCACTTCATTCCGAACAAGGGAGTGCCTCCCTTGTGCTGCCATAGCAGCTATCCCAGCGCACTTTGCAGCGGAAACAATCTGCTGACGCAGACAATTTCCGCCGCAAAGTCTGAAAATTCCATATCGTTATCCAGACCGTCTACCGAGAACGTAGGCGGTCTTTTTGCATCTATCCATCCCTTCATTTATCAGTCAGGAGGTTGAAATCATGCACGAAAAAGAAATTGAGAAACTGCAAGCCGAGAAAGAGAAAGTTGAACGCCAGCTTGCACAGGAGGAGCACAAAATCCAGCGCCTTGAGAACCGTGCCGCCTACTATGAAAAGGGAGAACGGCGCAAGCGGGCGCACCGGCTTATCACCCGTGGTGCTGCCATCGAGAGCGTCGCACCGCAGACGAAGGGTTTGAGCGAGACTGCATTTTACGCTTTTGCAGAACAGGTCTTTGCCCTACCAGATGCGCAAAGGCTTCTCATGGAAGCTGTCAGCCGCCATGCGGGAGGTGATTGAGCATCGCACTGTTTCATTTTCATGTGACGCAGATCAAACGCAGCGCGGGGCAATCTGCCGTGGCTGCTGCCGCCTACCGTGCTGGGGAAAAGCTGCACAGTGAGTATTACGGCGAGGACAGCGACTACACCCGCAAGGGCGGCGTGATCTGTTCTGAAATCCTGCTGCCGTCCCACGCCCCGCCAGAGCACGCAGACCGCGAAACGCTCTGGAACGCCGTGGAGAAAGCCGAGCGCGGCAAGAAAGCACAGCTTGCATATAGCTTTGACATTGCCTTGCAGAACGAGTTTTCCATGCAGGAGAACATCGACCTTGCAAGGCAATTCTTATTGGACAATTTCGTGAACCGGGGCATGGTGGCGGACTTCGCCGTGCATCAGCCGGACAAGGAGGACGGCGGCATTTCCAATCCGCATTTTCATGTCATGTGTCCAATTCGCCCTATGGAACCGAACGGCAAATGGGGAAACAAACAGCGGCGGGAATATGTGCTGGATGAGCACGGCGAGCGCGTTCTGGACGAGGCAGGCAATTTTGTGTTCAACGCTGTGCCTACAACCGACTGGGGCAAACCCGAAACGCTGGAAGCGTGGCGGCAGGCATGGGCTGAGATGTGCAATGCCAAGTTTGCCGAAAAAGGCTTAGACTGTCGCATTGACCACCGCAGCTTTGCCCGTCAGGGCGTGGAGCAGATCCCCGCGCAGCATGAAGGTCCCACCGTCCGGGCGATGGAGGCAAAGGGCATCCGTACCAACAAGGGCGATCTCAACCGCCTCATTCGGAAAATCAACGCGCTGATGCGGGAGGCAAAGGAAAAGATCGCCGCGCTGATTGGCTGGCTCAGGGACGTAAAAGCCGAGCTCGCCAAGCCACAGCCGCCCATGCTCAACGATCTGCTGGCGCTGCATTGCGCCAATCGTAGCAAGGGCGCGTACAGCACCAAGGCAAAGAACGCCAATTTGCAGCGATATGCAGAGGCGTTCAGCTTCCTGCAATCCAAAAATCTTTACACCGTGGACGATCTGGAAAACACGCTTCACGCCATGCAGGACAAGATCGATACTTTGAAAGAATCTGCATCGGCAAAGCAAGCCCACATCAAGGAGGTGAATGAACTGCTGCGCATGGTGGACTATTACAAGTCTGGCAAGCCCGCTGCGGATAAGCTGAAATCCATCCGCTTTGAGAAATCCCGGCAGAAGTACAAAGCGGAACACGATAACGAGCTGCGGATGTTCTACATGGCAGAGCGCAAGCTGAAACCGTATTTTAAGGACGGCAAGCTGCCCATCACCGCATGGCGTAGGGAGCGCGAGCAGTTGGAGCAGGAATATAGAGACATTCAGACGGAGCTTTCGCCACTCCATGCAGACGCGAAAAAGCTCTGGGCGATTCACTACAACATCTACGAGGTGCAGCATGAACAGGAACGCCAGAACACCGAGTTGCGGCAGAAAAAGCAGGAAATCGAACACTAAGGAGGGCGTTTCCTATTGAGTATCTTTGAAGCCGTCAAGCAGTCTGTGACCACCCGGCAGGCTGCGGAGCGATACGGCATCCGGGTGGAACGAAACGGAATGTGCCGCTGCCCGTTCCACGATGACAGCACACCCAGCATGAAGCTGGATCGCCGGTATTACTGCTTTGGCTGCGGTGCTACCGGGGACGTAATCGACTTCGTTTCCCGGCTTCGCGGAATCGGCAGCAAGGAAGCTGCAATTCTGCTGGCACAGGATTTTGCTATTCCGTATGAGAATGGCACGGGCAAGACGAGCAAGCCGCGACAACAAAATACCGACGAACAGAATTATCAGCACATGGAACGATACTGTTTCCGTGTGCTGTTGGACTATTACCGGCTGTTATGCCGCTGGAAGGAGGATTATGCCCCGCAGACGCCGGAGGACGGCTATCATCCGCACTTTGTAGAAGCATTACAGAAGCTCTCGTTGATTGCATATCTGCTGGACGAGCTGTTGGGCGGGGATATGCAGGCGCGGGCATCCGTTGTGATCGAATATGGAGAGGAAGTGAGGAAAATTGAGCAGCGAATGGCAGAGCTTGCCGCCGCAGATGAAGCAGCAGTTCAAAACGCAGATGAGCAGCATGAGATCAGCGACGAGAGTTGAAGAGGTCAAGGCCATGCTGGCCACCACGGAAAAAGGTGGCGTCCGCAACAGTATCAAGAACTGCCTGATGGTATTTCAGCATGATCCGCTGCTCTCCGGCGCGATTGCCTACAATCTGCTGACCGACCGCACCGACGTTGTCAAGCCCATCGGCTACGACCGAAGCCCCAGCGCTTCCATGACCGACACGGATATGAAGTACATCCGGCTGTATCTGGAAGAGAATTACGACCTGACAAGCGAGAAGAAGATCATAGATGCTGCCGATCTCGCCGCTCACCAGAACAGCTATCACCCTGTCCGGGATTATCTGAACAGCCTCACATGGGATGGCACGGAGCGCATCCACTTTTGTCTGCATCATTTTCTGGGATGTGATCTGGAACGGGTGTATGAAGAACTGGAAGCCAGATTCCCGGATATTTTCTTCGTCCGCTGTTATATGGATCCAATCATGCAAAAGCACGGGCTGACGCCGGATCAGAAACTTCGAAAGGCAATATATGACGGACTTAAGATGAGAGAAGAAAATCCGAAAGCAGTGACGATTCTTGGCAGTGATTTTGCGCTAGATGAGACCAGTGATATCAGGCGTTTGTTAAAATGGAAGCATATAGAAGTAAAAGAATTGCCAGAGTGTAATTCATGGAAGTCCTATCAAGAGCTTGCAGACAGTAAAATATTCATAGCGTGCTATCCGCCTGGAAAATATGGTCTGGAATGTCAGGCAGAACGACTTAGGAAGAAAGCGTTATATCTTCCGGGAAGCTTTGATTATGATGAGATTATCAGGCAGTGGAAGACGTTGGAGCAGGCGGTTGGAGAAAATGTGGAAGAGGTTGAGGGTATAGAAGATACAGATATGCACATGGAGAAATCACTGAAAAGAATTACAAAAAGAGAGATTGCACTGTGTGAATCTGCTTTAGAACAAGCCAGAAAAGTGGTCGGAGATGTACCCATTATGATCGATCACACCTTTCATCCAAGACCGCTGGAACTGGCAAAGCTGTTACTGACACATGGTTTTTCTGTGACCAGAATCTATCTGGACGCGGTTAATCCGGAAGAAAAAGACACATTTGAGTGGCTAAAGGAACAATATCCTGAACTGGAATATGAACCAACGATTCGTCCGGAGATGCGTATGAAGCCAAGAAACGAATCAGATGTACTGGCAATCGGGCAGAAAGCAGCGTGGTTTACAGGAACCAGGCATTTTGTCAATCTAGTGGAAGGTGCAGGACTGTATGGATTTGACGGAATCCGCAGAACGGCAGAATTGATGACAGAAGCCTGGCAGGAAGAAAAAGATCCAGAAGATCTGATCATTCGGAAAGGATGGGGGTGCGAAAGCTGCATATGAGACAGAGTTACAGAATTATACCGATTTACACAGCTGACGTATCCGGTGTCTGCTCTGCCCTGTATGAATTGGGCGGGATGACAGTGATGCATGATCCGTCCGGTTGTAATTCCACTTATAATACACATGATGAGATAAGATGGTATGAGCAGGACAGTATGATCTACATCTCAGGGCTGACGGAGATCGATGCTGTCATGGGGAATGATGAGAAGATGATCTGTGATATTGAACTGGCTGCAGAAGAATTAAAGCCGAAATTCATCGCACTTGCAGGATCACCGATCCCATATATGAATGGAACGGATTTTCCGGCAATCGCCAGGATGCTGGAACAAGATCTTGGAATCCCGGCATTTTCGATTCCGACAAATGGAATGCATGATTATGTATATGGTGCCGGTCTGGCTCTTGCAGAGATTGCAAAACGTATCAAAGGAAAGAAAGAAGTGACGTCAAAAAGTGTGAATCTTCTGGGAGTAACACCTTTAGATTTCGGGCCGCAGGAGCATGTAGATGCTTTAAAAAGAAATGTAGAAGAGACGGGATGGAAGGTATTGTCGACCTGGGCTATGGGAGATACACTGGAAGATCTCGGACGTGCACCGGAAGCGGAGGTTAATCTGGTGGTATCTTCTGTGGGACTTTGGGCGGCCAAAGTATTACAGGAGAGGTTCGGGACACCTTATGTGATCGGGACACCGATCCGGGGATTTATGAAGAGTCTTTTGAATGCAATAGAAGAAAAAAAGCAGGTAGCATATCTCGAAAAGGGAAGGCGCATCAGCCTGACAGGAAACAAATCGGAAAAAAGTTCAGAAAACCAGATTATATTAATCGGAGAACCGGTGATCATGGAATCTCTGGCAGTAGCGATCGAGACGGAATATCAGATATCTGTAAGAGTAATCTGTCCGATAAGGGAGAAGAAAGGATTACTTGCGGATGGAGATATTGCAGTCCGTGGAGAAGAAGAACTGGAACAGGTACTTCAGAGATCAAAGAATGTAAAAGGCATTGTAGCGGATCCATTGTATCGCCCGGTCTGTCCGGAGAATGTGGCATTTTATGAGCTGCCGCATATTGCATTTTCGGGAAGAATTTATAAAAAGAAACTGCCGGTCCTGGCAGAACTTATATAGGTGACAGATAAGTAAAACATATGTTCGGATAAATGCTTGAAGGATTTATCTGTTCATGATAGAATGTGAAATATAAATTGCCGGATATTTCTGAGTAAATGTCCGGTGCAGAGAAAGCGAGTAGAAAGGGAACAGAATGGGACATTTTTATTTTGCAAGACATGGACAGACAGTCTGGAATGTAGAGAATAAGATTTGCGGAGCAACGGATATTGAATTGACAGAACTTGGCCATCAGCAGGCAGAAGAACTGGGGCAGGCAATTCTGGAGCAGGGAATTCAGATTGATGAGATATTGTATTCACCATTGATCAGGGCAAAGGAGACCGCCAGACATGTATCCGAGGTAACCGGGATCCCGATGCGTGAAGAAATGCGCCTAAAAGAACAAAACTTTGGAAAATACGAAGGTACGCCGAGAAATGGAGAGGAATTCCAGAAGGCTAAGGCTAATTTTATTAATTCTTATGAAGGCGGCGAATCGATGCTGAAGCTTTGCCACCGAATCTATGATCTGCTCGATGATATTAAGAAAGAATCAGATCAGAAGACATATCTTCTGGTTGCACATAACGGGATCTCAAGAGCGATACAGTCTTATTTTTGTGATATGACGAATGATGAATTTGCAAGGTTCGGTATCAAGAATTGTGAGATTCGTAAGTTTGAATACGAGGAGTAAGAATGAAGAAGGATGAAAAGATGTCAATCGAAGATATGACGGCATATATGCGCATTGTGCCGGAGAGGAACAGCTTCACGCGGCCGGCGTGGAGACCGTGTCGGTCCCGGACGCAGATGGGCGTGTGGATCTTAGAAAGCTCATGGAATATCTCGGAAAACAGGGGATTAATGCTCTTTATACGCATCAGACGGAAATGTTTGAAAAGGCCGGACGGGGAGAGAATACAGTGATCACGACATCGACTGCCAGCGGAAAAACGCTGGCATTTCTTCTTCCTGTCCTGCAGAAGATATTGGAAGATCCACTCACAAGGGCGATTTTCGTCTATCCGACGAAAGCGCTGGCGAGTGATCAGTACCGTTCATTGCAGCCGGTACTGGAATATTTCGGAGAAGGGAAGATTCAGGCAGGAGTCTATGACGGAGATACGATGCCCGCAGAGCGCAGCCGCATCAGAAAGAGTGCGAATATTATATTAACGAATCCGGAAATGTTGAACTCTGCATTTCTTCCGAATCACAGTAAGTATGGGTTTGACTTTATCTTTGCAAATCTGAGATATATTGTGATCGATGAATTACACAGTTACAGGGGCGCATTTGGTGCCCATCTTGCGAATATTTTCAGGCGGATGCACAGAATCTGCCAGTATTATCATTCAAGCCCCCAGTTTTTATGCAGTTCTGCGACAATCGCCAATCCGGTAGAACTTGCAAAAAAAGTATGTGGCACTGTATTTTCTCTGATTGAGAAGGATGGATCGCCATCACCGGTCAGGGAATATAGAATTATCCAGCCGCCGGAGATCAAAGGGCATAACGACAAGGTTTATGGAAGGTATGCGGCGTCTACGGTCGCGGCAGATATGCTTCCGGATCTGGTAAAAGAGCAGAGACATTTTATTGCATTTGGAAAATCCAGACGAACGGTAGAAGTTATTTTGAAAGAGGCAAGAGACAAGTTGGATGCGGCAGGTTTCTTAAGTCAGGCAGATAGCAGAAAAATTGCCGGATACAGAGGCGGGTACACACCTCTGGAACGAAAAGAAATTGAGCGGAAGATGATGTCCGGGGAACTGAACGGACTGGTGTCGACTAATGCACTGGAACTTGGAATTGATATCGGAAGCCTGGATACGACGGTGATCGTCGGATATCCTGGGACGCGGGCATCATTCTGGCAGCAGAGTGGCCGTGCAGGGAGAAACGGACAGACCTGTGTGAATTACCTGATTCTTGAAAATCAGCCATTTGACCAGTACATTGCAGTGGAACCGGGGTGGCTTTTTGAAGGAAAAAGTGAAAATGCGATCGTAGACCCGGATAATCTGCTGATTGAATTGGCACATATCCGTGCGGCAGCGGCAGAACTTCCACTGAGTCTGGATGATGCAGCATTGTTTCCGAGTCTTGGTGAGATCATTCCTGTTCTGATGAAAGCAGAAGAAGTAAAAAGTATGGCCGGGAGATTTGCCTGGTCGGGTCCTGCATTTCCCGCAGGGGATTACAGTCTGAGAAATATGGATAAGACGAGATTCAAATTAATTCTGGATAATGAGAATCGTGAGATTACAGAGATGGATGAGTCGCAGGCCTATCATGAATTACATCCGGGAGCAGTCTATATGCATGACGGTGCATTGTATGAGATTCTGAAACTGGATCTGGTAAGCAGGACAGCAATAGCGAAGTCGTTTGAAGGAAATTATTATACAGTCCCGGCAGGAACCGAAGACATCCGGATCCTTCAGACTTTTCAGGAAAAAACAGTGGAAAGAACGAAGATACATTTCGGAGATATTAATGTAGACGAAGTGATCTCGATGTTCAAGAAATTACAATTTCATAATCATCAGAATCTTGGGTATGTATCACTGACACAGCCGCTTCAGAAAGATTATGATACAGAAAGTACATGGATTGATATTCCGGAGGATGTGGTGCGCGTATACAGAAGTCTGCTGTTACCGAATGGGGCAGGAGAACTTGTATTGAATAATCACTTCGAAGGCCTGCAAAATGCGATAAAGAACGCGGCGATGATGGTGACGATGACGGAACGTGATGATATCAATACAGGAATGTCTAATAATGCGACCGTGCAGGGATATATGGATTCTGGCAGCGGAGAATCAGAAGGACACGAAGTGGTGTCATTATTCATTTATGATAAGTATGAAGGTGGTCTTGGATATTCAGAGAAAATCTATGAATTGATCCCAGAGGTGATCGACCATGCGATTCAGATGGTGAAGGGATGTTCCTGTGAGGATGGCTGTCCGGCCTGTGTGGGAGACTATACATTAAGTAAGAAGATGGTGTTATGGGGACTTAGAAGCCTGAAGGAAAGGCTGGAAGCTCCGGAATATGTGAAAAAGCAGGTAGAAGAAGAGCGTCCGGGTGTCCGTAAACAGTATTCATTCTTTAAACTTCCGGAGAAATGGAACGAATTCTGTGAGACAGTGATTAAGAATGGAGAGAGTGGCGGCGCATTTCTGAAGACCGCAAAACGAGTAGAAATAGAGAAGCATAATCTGATATTGATCGTGGACAGTTACTTTTATGAGGATTGGCTGAAGATACCGGAGAATGCGAAAAGTATCAAAAACATATTAAAATTTCACGCAGTATGTCCACAGGATATGGAGATTGTTGTCCGTACAGAAGAGGACATGGAGCGAAAGAAAAAGACAGAAGGCAAGTTAAAACGACGATACGAAGATAAATTTTAGGTGACAGGAATGGATTTTAAGGAAGAATGGAATTGGTTGAATTCCTATCAGATGGAAGCAGTGACAGATGGAAATGATGCATGTATTGTAAATGCCAATGTAGGAAGTGGGAAGACGACCGTACTGATCGCGAAAATTTTATATTTGCATTATGAAAAGAAGATTCCGCTTGAGAAGATGGTGGTGCTGACATTTACGAATAAGGCAGCAGGAGAGATTATTGAACGTCTGAAGAAAAAAGAACCGGGACTTACGGAAGAACAGGTGCAGTTTTTTGGAACATTCCACAGTGTTGCCATGCGGATGCTGAAAAATACACTGTTACAGGCAAAAGCAGAGAATGGAGAAATAGCTCATACAGTGGAAAATAGCATCATGGCACCGGAAGAATGGACTTCGGAGTTTGAAATTATAGATCCGGACGAGGAACAGGAACTGGCGCTTTGTCTGATTGCAGAATATAGTCTGAAAGTAAAGTATAAAAACCGTTTGAAAAAAAGACTGGAGCAGGAATATCCAAATTATAAGGCCGGAAAAGTAACCAGCCGCTATAAGGATGAACTGTTTCGGTTATATCCTCTTTTACAGAAGGAAAAGAAGAAAGAGAATAAAATGAGCTTTTCCGATCTGCTGGAAGAGGGGACAAGACTTCTGAAAATGGGGAAAAATTCTCGGCCAGAATGGATTATTGTGGATGAAGTACAGGACAGTGACCGGTCACAGCTGGAATTTCTGGAAGCATTAAAAGGACCGGAGACGAAAATCTTTGCAGTAGGAGATCCAAATCAGGTGATCTATAGTTTCCGCGGGACAACTCAGAATATGTTTTTCCTGTTAAAGAACAGGTTTCAGGCAAAAGAACTTTCACTTCCGGTTAATTACCGATCGAATGCATCCATTCTGGAGGCGGCAAACCGTTTTCTTCAATTTGGCGGAAAGATTCAAGGCAGTAATGAATGCGGGGAGAAGATTCAGATAAGGAATCATTATGATCCGTTTCAGGAAGCAATGTATCTGGCAGACAAGATCTGGACACTTCATCAGGAAGGGAAGGAATACAGGGATATTGCAGTATTTTACAGGCTGCAAAAACAGGCAGAAATCCTGGAAAAGATGTTTGCAGAACAGAATATTCCATATGAAGTATCGGTGAAAAAGTCGTGGAAAGATATTCCTGTATTGAACTGGCTTATGTATGTCTTAAGATTTGCGACGCATCCGGACGATATACAGGCGGGAATGCAGGTATTGATGGATAAAAGGTTCGGAGACAAATGCACAAAAAAGAAAGCAGAAGACATTATAAAGAATCACAAGACAGAGAAATCTGATATATATAAGAATATGATGCTGTTTTATACAGAGAAAGAAGTATTGTCAGGAGAAGATATATTTGATTCGCTTGGATTGAAAGAAGCACTGCACCCTACCTCTGCAGATTATCAGCAAGAAGCAAAGCAGGCATTAGATTTTCTGAATCAGATCTGTACATATAGCAGGGAAAAGAAGCTGAATATGTCAGACGGAATCCGGGAATTCCTGAATGGGGTGGCACTCGGAACAATAGAAAGTCCAGAGGATACGCAAGAGTCTGCTGAGAAGGAAGAAGCAGGCGGCAGAGTAAAACTCATGACATTACATGCATCGAAGGGGCTGGAATTTGATACGATATTCATTATCGGAGTAAATCCGGGACTGCTGCCGATCAGATGCAGTAGCTTTGATCAGGAAGAGGAAGAACGGAGATTATTCTTTGTAGGGATCACGCGTGCAAGAAATCACCTGGAACTTTCTTATTACACGAATCCGGGAGAACCGGGGGTATTGGGCAGTTACAGTAATTATCTGAAAATGATCCCGGAGGAATTACTTGAGTGGAAAGAAATACGCAGTGATGAAGAAAAGCGGACAAATCCTAAAGAACTAACGAGAAGGGCAAAAGAAGAAATCCGAAAAGCAGAAGCACAGAAAGCAGAAAATGTTCAAGAACAAAAAACGGAATCCGAGAAAACAGAAAATGTTCAGGAACAAAAAGCGATACATCCCAAATATGGAACCGGTATTGTGACATCGGAAGACGATATGATGGTAGAAGTAGAATTTCCAAATTACGGAAAGAAACAATTTATCAAGGCATTTCAGGAGGTCGAGATGATCAGGTAACCGAGTACATTAGTTAGAAATAAAAATAAATAGAAGCATAAAAAATCCACCGTACTTAATAATTTTTTAAATACGATGGATTTTTATGATATTTCATCCAATGGACTATACCTCTTTCTTTCTTCGATTTGTTTTTTATCATTTTTTAAATGATGTTAAATTTACGTTCCTGGTGGTTTGTCCTCCTTTTTTCTTTATTAGACTCTTTTCAGTTTAGATTGTCCTCTGCATTGGACTGTACCTCTTTCTTTAGATTTTAAATAAAGATTTAACTGATTGGTGGTCCGTCCTCCTTTTCTTTTGTTGATATTATAATATCGCACGAAAGTGAAAATGTCAATAGGTAATCTGAAAAAAATGCGAAAAACAATAAAAAGACGAAATATTCTGAAAATAATATCTGCATGATTGCCGGGAATGATGTAACTGGTGTCATCATCAAAGGTAGAACGCTCAGCCACGTAATGACGGATTTTAGAGAGATCTTCATCTGTAAAGTAAGGAGCAACATGTCCGCCTAATGTAACGGTATGCTCCAGAACCATATGCAGATTGTTGATCAGAATGGACAGATGTCTTAAATAATCCTCCCATCTTTCTATACAGCCGGTATCGCCGGCTGATTTTTTTTCAAAAAATTCTTCCAGGTTATCGGAATCTCAGAGAAGCGAGTTCAGGGAACAATAGCATTCCGCACATCCCTGACGTCCACAGTAGCAATCATGACCTCCGGGAATCAGTGTCATGTGTTCAAAAGTTCCGCTTTTTCCTGTAGTACCGGTAAGAAGCTGACCGTCTACGATGATGGCACCGCCCAGATGGTAATTTAATGAAATGTAGGTTACGTTTTTGATATCCGGGCTTTTCTATCGGATATTCATGAGCGTGATATTCTTGTATCCACAAGAATGATCTGTGCGATGGCGGGAACAGCAATCGTTATGTCAATTACAGCACCATTGGTCAAATTCTTCGGACATGGCAACGAAGGAAGAGGATATCTGATCACAATGACAATTTATGGTATTGCAGCAATGTGCATTTTCTTCCTCACATTTGCAATGCAGCCAGATGTGATCGATTATTCTGAATATAAGAAAAATGCAAGTGTAGCGGGACTGATCGCTGCATTCCAGGGATTTTTCGTAGTGTGCTGATCGCAGTTCTGACATATTTTTATAAATTGGACAGTATCCGTGGTGAGATGACGGAGGAACTGGAAAAACGTAGATAAATTATGCATAAAAACCTGGACAAAAAAATCAACTTTTTGGTGAATCTTTATCTGCTGTAGGTGTTATAATACGACTGTAACAAAGGAAACCTACTTAACAAAACCTCTTTGTAGCGTTGAAACCGCAAAGCGAAGGCTGCTAAGCATCAGATTTTTGGAGGAAAAGATAAATGAATACTTTAAAAGCTGAAAAAAGAAGCATGGACATCAAAGCAAAGAAATTAAGAAGAGAAGGTTACGTTACTGGTAATGTCTTCGGAAGAGAGATGAAAGAATCTGTTCCGGTTAAGATGGAAAAAGCAGCTGTTGACCGTTTACTTAAGGCTTGCCACAAAGGTAGTCAGGTAATGCTGGACATCGAAGGTGAGAAGATGAATGTTCTGATTAAAGATGTCGAGTTTAACCCATTAAAAGGTCAGGTAGATGAGATAGACTTCCAGGCACTTGTAAGTAATGAAAAAGTACATTCTGTAGCAGAGATCGTTCTGGTCGGACATGAGAAAGATGCAGGTGGTGTACTGGAGCAGTTACTGGAAGAAGTACAGTTCAAGGCATATCCGTCAGCATTGGTTGACAAGGTAGAAGTTGATGTAAGTAACATGAAAGTCGGAGATTCTATCAAGGTAAAAGATCTTACACTTTCAAGTGACAAAGATGTAGATGTTATGACTGATCCTGAGACTACAGTTGTTACATTGCAGTATGTACACAACAGTGAGGCGGATGATGATGCCGATGAGGAAGCCGCAGAAGTAACAGAATAAACAAAAGATAAAATTTATAAAAATACGGAAAAACCCGGATATCGAAGTATAGATGTCCGGGCTTTTTTGCTATACTACATCATATATAGAACCGCGGATAGAGTAGAATTGCGGATTGTGTATAGAAATAAGAGTAAGAAAACATGATGAAAATGAGGTGATCTTATGGCAAAAGAGCAGCTTGCAGTAATAGAGATGGTAACCAATATGATTCTGGGAAAGACAGAAGGAATCAGCAAGGTGGATTTTGTACCTCAGAAAACAAGGTGTCTGGAACCGGAAAATGGAATGCATATGCATGATAAAGTACCGGTAATACAGGATCAGGATATAGAAAAAACGAAAAATCAGCAACAGATATTTCCAAGAGAGACTCCGGAAAGCCAGGGGATAGGCTCAGATCATCTGAGATACCTGATACAGGAACTGGCAGATTCACCGAATACAGATATGCATCATTTTATGGTGCTGCGTCATGGAAATGTGATCTGTGAGGCAGACTTTGCGCCGTACAGAAAAGGCATCTGGCATATCACACATTCCATGTGTAAGAGCATCACCGGAATGGCAACAGGACTTCTGATAGATGAGGGAAAACTGGATCTTTCAGAAAACATTTATAAAATTTTTCACGATAAAGGAAGTACCTGGGCGAAAATATTCCGGCCGGAGGTCACGGTAGAGAACCTGATGACGATGACAAGCGGCGTAACATTTAATGAATCAGGAATCGTATCCGGAAATGACTGGCTGGAAAGTTATCTGAATGCACCGATATCAGAAAAACCAGGCACAAAATTCCAGTACAACAGTCTGAATTCCTATGTGCTTTCTGCGATCATAACAGAACGGACCGGAATGCCGATGGATGAATATCTGAAGCCGAGACTGTTCGAGCCATTGGGGATTACAGATTATCTGTGGGAGAAATGTCCGAGAGGAATTACGAAAGGCGGCTGGGGACTTTTCATGCATACAGAGGATATGGCGAAGCTTGGACAGCTATATCTGAATAAGGGGAAATGGAATGGAAAACAGATCATTCCGGAAAGCTGGGCAGAGGCGTCTGTCACGAAAAAAGTAGATAGTATAGAAGGTACTTACGGATACGGATATCAGCTCTGGATGGAAGAACGTCCGGGAAGCTTTGAATATAATGGAATGCTTGGGCAGAATGTGCTAATCTATCCGGACGTTGATATGGTGATCGTAACGAATGCGGGAAATGAAGAACTATTCCAGGACAATGTGATGCTGAATATTATAAGAAAATATTTCCCGGTAGATTGGATGCCAAAAGAGACACTTCCGGAGAATCCAATTGCGTATGCAAAGCTGCAGGAACTGACCGAAAGGCTGGCTGGAAAAAGACTAAAGAATGATCAATATTATAACAGTCCCCTTATAATCGGAAAAGGCGGTTGGAAGAAGAATTCCTCAAAATATAGAGTCCGCGAAAGACAGACCGAAATAGAAAAAGTACAAAATCAACAGATTCATTTACTGACAGATCTGTTGGATGGTACATGTTATGAGATGGAACAGGCAAGTGTCGGACTTTTTCCGCTGGTTATGCAGGTCATGCACAACAATATGACGGATGGTATATCGAAGATCAATTTCTATAAAAAGAGAACGAAAGAATTGCAGCAGACTCTGATCCTCTGCTTTCAGGAGGGAGAAGAGTCTATAGAACTGGAAATGGGTTGGAATCAATATATAGAAAATAAACTGAGCATTCATGGAGAAACATATCTGGTTGCGGTGAAGGGAGAACTCTCTTCTGATGTGGATGACAATCCGGTTCTGAAAGTGGAAATAGTGTATCTGGAAGAAGCGATGAGGCGGAAGTTATATGTGACATTTGTTAAGGATACATCGGCATCAAAATTAATAACACCGGAATATATAGAAATAAAATGGTATGAATCACCCGGTAAGGCTCTGATCATGGAAGGAATGGAATCCATCACGACAGAAGTTACTAAGCATCCGATCTATTCCCGTATCAGGGAGAATGGAGGTATTGATCTGCTCCATCGCCTGATGGAACAGACGATAGAGCCGGTGATTAAGGGA
>ERZ827450.2502-NODE-2502-length-14836-cov-3.535958_pt1 | contig 14836 bp, 9 predicted proteins | sample MGYA00519773_ERZ827450 | MGnify/ENA primary metagenome ERZ827450 (study PRJEB31778, sample SAMEA3449306) | human gut metagenome | biome: human gut; feature: human-associated habitat; material: faeces | place: United Kingdom | collected 2010/2012 ...
GCCGTTTCGAGCGTATTGTTCAACATCAGCAACGAATTGTTGTTGCCGTGCGCAGCGCTGTTGCAACTGCGGGCGTATTTCGCGAAATCGGCAGCCTGCGGCGTCAGCGCGATGGCTCCGAGACGTTCGCCGGTCGCCGCCAGGTTTTTGGTCGTCGACAGCGACGAAATCGCCTTGATTCGCGACTGCGCGTTGATATTGTTCATGATGTAGCGCGAAATCGTCCGCCACTTGGGCATCGTGGTATCTTCGATCTTCACGCTTTCGGCATACGCCTCGTCGAGGAACAGCGTGATCTTGCAACTGTTCAGGAAACGCAGGAAGTTATTGACCGACTCGGTATTGAAATCGGTATAACCGGTCGGATTGTTCGGGTCGTTGTTAATGATCGTAGTATTCTCGCAGAACAGATCCCACAGGCTGCCGCTGTCGTCGAACAGCGCCAGCGTCGATTTGATCCGCGACAGGCGGTCGATCAGCCGATCGTAAGCCAGGCGGCCGTCTGCGTCGTTCTCGATCTCGATGTCGAACGGATTGATGTCGAAACAGTCGTCCGGCAGCAGGTCTTTGTACTCCCAGGCCTGGATCGCATTGTAAATGATATAGGGCTTCGGCCGGCCGTTCGGGTTGAACAGCAGGTCGCGGATGATCATCTGTACGGCATCCGATACCGAGGTCTGGTCGAGGTTGCCTAACGCGGCGAGGAAATTTTTGACGATCTCCTTGTCCTCTTCTTTGAGCGCGAAGTATTTGTCGCGGATGCCCAGGTCGATCAGGAACTTCTCGAAGCGCCCCTTGTTGTCGGCATCTTTGCCCGTTTTGGTCAGGTATTCCTGGTATTTCTCAAGGAACAGGTTAATGCCGAAATTCTTATGGAAATGATTGTGCAGCGTCCGCTCGTAGCAGCTCGGAATGATGTCGAGGATCAGCTGGCATGCATAGCGGATTTTGCTGTTCAGGTTGTTGAATGTTTTACTGCGCAGGTAGTCCCCGAAAGTCTTGATTTGGTGACGGCCACCGCCTTCGAGGATCGTTATGACGTCGATGAGTTTGTTGCCCGCATAGAAATAATTTTTCATGCGGCTTTCGAACTCGTCGATCAGCTCCTGGGTTTGTACCTTCTTGGTTTCCTGTTTGTGGCAGTTCTCGAGGAAGAAGATAAAGTCGCGCAGCTTTTCGAGCGAGTATTTATCCTGTACGACCTGCCGCGAGAAAGAGTCGAGTTTGAAGAGTGTGATCCGTTTCTCGATATCGTTCGGATCGCCCGTCTGTTCGTTGAGCAGCGTTTCGAGTTCGGCGGCGTACTCTCCGATCTGGGCTTCTATCTTTTCTCGGAACTCCTTGAGATAGGTCGGGTTGACATTTTCCAGGATCAGGCGCAGGTTCAGCTGTGTATTCGACGGCGAGCCGAGTTTTTTGGTGTGTACTTTGTTGAGCGTATTGATAATGCCGTTGTGGAAACAGAAGATCAGCGAGGTATTCGAGCTGCGCGACTCTTTCGAGTCGTCCACGATCACCAATCGCGTCAGCAACGGGAACCATTTTTCACCGGCATAATGGTTGATGCGGGCGTGCTTTACCTTGACGACGAATACCGAAGTGGTGTCGGCCGTCATCTTTTCGTAGAGCAGTTCCGGGGCGGGCGATTCCATCACCACGACGCAGTCCTTGCTGAATACGTCGCCGCGCAGCAGGGAGACGGCTTTGTCGGCGTTCCCGGACACGACCGTACGGATCATGCCGTTCATCCCTTTGAAATTCACGGCCCACTTGCTGCGGTGCAGGAAGTCGCAAATTTCGGCTTTTGTCGTGTAATGGGTGCTTTGGCTGATCATCTGTTCGAGCGTGTCCATCAGGTAGTTCCAGTGCGCTTCGTTGATGTCGCCCGTTACACCGATCACGTCGCGGTATTTGCGCAGGTCGCGAACGTGCCCGCCTAACTGGATTTGCGACATGAAGTCGATGTGATAACTGTTGATCGGCGGCGTGCCGACCGAAAGGTCATGGCTGTCGCGGATATTGATCAGGATATTTTTGATTTCGGTAGTCGTCCCGTCGGTATCGAGCACCGAATTGATCTTTTTGACGAATTCCCCGCGTTTGCTGCTCAGTTCGAATGCTTTCGAGTTGTTGTGAGGGATCAGCATCAGCGACACATCGGTATAACCGGGGATATCCTCGCGGAATTTGAGCAGGTAACGGTTGATCTCGGCCTGTTGGCGGGCCGGATCGTCGGGCTCTTCCATACAGAGGCTGACAAAGCTGGTCAGATTGTCGAAGATGTGGCGCGGCAGGAAGATTTCGGCCCGCTCGCCCAACGATTCGTACAGGTTCAGCAGTTGGAGAGCCTCGTTGCTCAGGAATGCTTTCGGTTCGCCTACGATTTTCATGATTTTTCAGATAGTTTGCGTTTGTTCTTCTTGCGTTCGTTTATACACGATGACAGCACAAATATACGGCAGAGAGGAATATAAATATATCTTGTTGTTAAAATTTTATTTTATTTGTTTTAAAACACACAAAATATAATGAAACTTCTCTGCTTGGCTGAGGAGAGGCGGTTAGCATGTGCAAGCAAAGTGACTAATTCACCGCTCAATATAAGGAATATTTGCCAAAGAAGGCATGGAAAGTTTTGCACATTCTGTTAATAAAGAAGGCCGGAATTCCGGCCTTCTTTTTGGAATAATAGGGAATCGCGAAGTTACAGCTCGTAGCGGTAGATCTGGGCTGTAGCGGTGCGGTAATCCTTCTCCAGTTGCAGCAGCGTCTCGCGGCTTTGATACAGCGTACTTACCTCTGTGAAGTATTCGATTACGGAAATTTGTCCTGCGTCCAGGGCCTTGTTCAGTAACTCGATGTTATTCTGGTTACGGAGCACTGCCTGTAGGGATTCCGCCGACTGGCGAAGGGTTTGCGCCTGTTCGTAAAGTTGCTTCAGAATCGTAACGCTGTTCAGTTTAGCGCTTTGCAGCTTCGTGTCGGAAAAGTAGCTTTGCGCCCGGGCGGCTTTCACCTTATTTTTATTTTCGAACATTGGGATCGACATGCCGACGAGTAAACCGTTGAAGCGTCCTTCGAGTCCGTAATTGTGCCGGTACCCTACTTCGAATTTGGGCAGTGCGAGCGCCTTGTTCAGCGTAATCGTTTTCAGGTTGACGCTGTGCTCGTCCGCCAAACGTTGCAATTCCGGGCTCTGTTCCATGTAGAGCGTTTCGAGCGTGGCATATTCGGGGAGTTCCGATTCCGCCGGATAGTCCGTGGCTGTGAAATTGACCGGCTCTCCACCTGCGAGGTTCGAGAGTTGTTGCAGCCGGGCTTTTAACGTTGTGGCATTCAGGTTCGCTGCAGTTTGTGCTGCGATCAATTCAACACTGATCTTGTTTGTTTCCAAAATATTGGCGGCTCCGGTCTCCAATTTTTGTTTATATACAGACGAGAGGCGTTGTGCGTTGGACAGTCGTTCGCCGAGCAAAATCTGCTGTTGCCGCAGGTAGATGATTTCGATACAGAGCTCTTTGGCCTGCAACAGTAATTGCTGGCGGAACTCGGCATCTTCGCTGTCGTACAGAGAGGCTTTGAGTTTCGCGATTTTATTACGGGCTGCATAAGCTCCCGGAAAATCAAACGGCTGCGTGACGGTCAATTCGGAGTTGTTGCCCGGAACCGGCCGGCGCCAAAGGTTCTCGAACTCTACCGACGGATTCTCCAGCGAGTTACCGGTTTTGGCTTCGAGTTTTTGGGCTTCGGTCAGCTTGCGCTGGGCCTGCAACTCTTTTGATGCCTGTTCTACGAGCAGCAGTACTTCGTCGATGCTCTCCTGCGCCCGCAGGGGACCGAAGCTCGCGAGGCACGCGGTTATGATTAGGATCGTACGTTTCATGCCTGTTCTTGTTTACGGTTGATAATCAGATAGACGGTTGGAATGATAAACCCGTTGAGCAGTGTCGAACTGAGCAGGCCGCCGAGAATCACTTTGGCCAAAGGGCTCTGAATTTCGTTGCCGGCCAGGTTACCGCCCAGGGCCAGCGGAATGAGTGCGAGGGCCGAGCTCAGTGCGGTCATCAGGATTGGATTCAGCCGGTCGAGCGATCCCTGCACGATGCTTTCACGGAGTGACATTCCTTCACCCCGCAGGTGGTTGTAATGGGATACAAGCAGTATGCCGTTTCGCGTGGCGATACCCAGCAGCGAAATGAAACCGATAATGGCCGGAATACTGATCTCACCGGATGTGATCCACAGGCTGAAGATTCCGCCGATTAGCGCCAGCGGCAGGTTGAGCATGATGATGCCGGCCATCGATACCTTTTTGAACTCTTGGAACAGCAACAGGAATATTACCAGTAGCGAGATGAGCGACGTGAAGAGCAAAATGCGCGAAGCCGCCTGTTCGCTCTCGAACTGCCCGCCGTATTCGATGTGGTAACCTTCCGGTAGCGGCACGTCGTTTTTCACGATCTTCTGGATGTCGTTCACCACTCCGCGCAGGTCGCGTCCGGCCACGTTCGCGGAAATGACTATCTTGCGTTGGGCGTTTTCACGGTTGATGGTATTGGGGCCCGATGACGAAACCAGTTCAGCTATGTAATTCAGCGGGATTTTCTGGCCGTTTGCGTCGATGGTGAGATTTCCGATCCGCTCCATTTCACTGCGGCTGTTGTCGTTCATCTTGACCGTGACGTCGAACGAACGTCCCTGGTCGTACACTTGGGACACTACCCTGCCGGCCAGCGCCACTTCGATGAATTCCGAAAATTCCGGCAGTGTGATGCCATAACGCGCCAGCATTTCACGCTTGGGTTTGATTTGCAACTGCGGGCGCTCTACCTGTTGCTCGACATTCAGGTCGGCGATGCCTTCCACCCCGGAAACGGCTCCTTTGATCCGGTTGCCGAGCGTGAAGAGTTCATTCAGGTCGGGGCCGAAAAGCTTGATCGCAATATTGGCCTTCGTACCCGAGAGCATTGCGTCGATACGGTGAGAAATCGGTTGTCCCAATTCGATATTTACGCCGTGCAGGACGCTCAGTTTTCGGCGCACGTCGGCCGTAAATTCGTCTTTTGACCGCTTGTCCAGGATATATGGAGCTTCCAACTCCGACACATTTACGCCGAGCGCGTGTTCGTCCAGTTCGGCGCGGCCAGTCTTGCGTACGACCGTCTGGATTTCAGGCACGGTCAACAATATCTCTTCCACGTTGCGCCCCACTTTATCGGACTCTTCGAGAGAAATGCCGGGCATCGTGGCGACATTGATCGTAAATGAACCCTCGTTGAACGGGGGCAGGAAGCTGCGTCCCAGGCTGAAGAAAATAATCAGCGAAACGACGAACAGCCCTACCGTGCTGCCGAGTACGGCCCGTTTGTGGCCGAGTACCCATTCCAGTGCCGGACGGTAAATCTTTTTCAGCCAGCGCGCCAGGAACGGCTCTTTTTCGCTTTTACGCAGCACCTTGTTTCCGGTAAGCAGGTAACTGCACATGACGGGGGTCAGTGTGACCGCTACGATCATCGATGCAAAAAGGGCTACGATGAACGAAATGCCCAACGGTCGAAGCATCCGTCCTTCCATCCCGCTGAGGAAAAAGAGCGGAATGAACGCGACGATGGTGATGATCGTGGCATGTACGATCGAGGTGCGTATTTCGGTTGATGCGTCGTATACGACGTTCAGCGATGGACGCCGTTCGGCTTTCGGGAGCCGGAAATTCTCCTTGAGCCGTTTGAAGACGTTCTCCACGTCGATGATCGCATCGTCCACCAGCGATCCGATGGCAATGGCCATACCACCGAGACTCATCGTGTTGATGGTAAAGCCCATCAGTTTGAGCGCGAGAATCGATACGAGCAACGAGAGCGGCAGTGCTACCAGCGAGATGACTGTCGTGCGTACGTTCATCAGGAAGAAGAACAATACCACCACGACAAAAAACGCCCCTTCGAACAGGGCTTTCCGGATGTTGTCGATCGATCCTTCGATAAAGCGGGCCTGACGGAAACTGTCGGTCGACAAGTGGATGTCCGCCGGAAGCTGTGTCTGGATCTCGGCGATCGCTTTGTCGAGCCGTTCGGTCAGTTCCAGTGAGTTCGTGCTGGGTTGCTTGGTGACGGTCATCAGGACGGCCGGTTTGCCACGCTCGGAAGCAACGCCCATTTTCGGGGTTTTGGCCCCGGTGCGTACGTTGGCTACATGCTCGAGCAGGATCGGGTTGCCGCCTGCCGTTTTAACGACGGCTTTTCCCATGTCGTCGGCCGAAGTGGTCGAAAGCATGCCCCGGATGATGTATTCGTTGCCGTACTGGTTCAGCACACCTCCGTTCGAGTTGCGGCTCAGGTCGTTCACGACGTTCATCACCTCGTCGAGCGAGACGTTGAAGTTTTTCATGCGGATCGGGTCGAGCAGAATCTGGTATTCCCGGATTTCGCCGCCGATGACGGTGACTTGCGCCACGCCGCCGGTGGAGAGCAGCCGCGGACGGATGTTCCAGTCTGCGATGGTTCGCAGCTCTTGCAGTGAAGTGCTGTCCGAGGTAAGGCCGACGATCATCAGCTCGCCCAGGATCGACGACTGCGGTCCGAGGGTCGGATTCCCAACGTTGTCGGGTAGCGTGGCGTTGACGGCGGCCAATTTTTCCGAGACGATCTGGCGCGCTTTGTAGATGTCCGTTCCCCAGTCGAATTCCACCCATACGACCGAAAATCCGGTCGTAGACGATGAACGCACCCTGCGTACGTCGGTAGCTCCGTTCACGGCGGTTTCAATCGGAAAAGTCACCGTGCGCTCGACCTCCTCGGAAGCCATACCCGGCGCCTCGGTCATCACGACCACAGTCGGGGCGTTAAGGTCGGGAAATACATCCACCTCCATCTGCCGGGCCGTATATGCGCCCACGAAGAGCAGCAATACGCCCATAATCATTACCAACAATCGGTTGTGTAATGAGAAGTCGATTATTTTATTCAGCATGGCGGTGTCGGTTTAGTGCTGGTGTCCGTGGGGAATGGCACCCGAGAACGAAGCCATCTTGACTCGGTAAGCTCCGCGGCTGACGACGTTGTCGCCCGGTTCGAGGCCCGCAAGAATTTGTATGTTTTTTCCGTCGCTGACACCCAGTTTTACTTCCTGTTTGCGATATCCATCCTCGTCGATCTGGACGAAAACCGAGTAATTGCCCTGTTCTTCGATCAGCGCCGTGACCGGAACGGTCAGCGTGTTCGGTTTGGGTGATGAGATCAGGAATACCTCGACGAACGATCCCGAGACGATCCCGCCTTTGTTGTCGAATTCGAACGTGACAGGAATGTAGGCCGATGCGCCGTCCGAAGCTTTCCCGACCGACACGAGCCGTCCGCCCAGATCTTTGAGCGAATAGGTTTTGTCGTCGTATGAGGTTTTGAAGTTCGCACTCGAGATGGTCGGTAGTGCACCGTGATAGCGTTGCGAAACTTCGGCTTTGAGCTTCAGCCTGCGGTTTTGCGAAATAGTGGCCAGCAGCTGCCCGACTTCGACGAATTGCCCTTCGCTGACAGCTATGTTTTTGATAAAGCCACCGATAGGCGCCCCTACGCCCGTGCCTTTCGCTGTAGTCTTGTTCGCTACGGCCTCCTGCGCCGTTTTAGCGTTTTGGTAATTGAGTTTGGCCTGTTCGTATTCGGACTGCGAAATAATTTTGTCTTTGACGAGCTCCTCCGCCCTCTCGTAAGCTGCTTTTGCCTGTGCGAAGGCGGCCCGGGTGCGGGCCGTGTAGTCGCCTTCGGCGATATTCTTCGACGAAATATAGAAAAGATTTTCGCCTCGGCTTACCGAAGCGCCTTCGGACAGTTTTTTCGAAGAGAACGATACGACTCCGCTGACGGTGGCGACTACGGTCGCTTCGTCTCCCTGTGCGGCTAAGATTTGTCCGCTGGCCGGAATAACTTCATAGAATGTGGTCGGTTCGACTTTGTGAAGTGCGAAATCCGTTTCTGCAGCTTGTTCTTTGGTGAAGACGATTTCTCCGGCGGGATGTCCGGCCTTACCTTCGTGTTGATGATCGAGGTTCTCCCTTTCATGGTCGTGACCTTCGGCTTCGTGGTTATGTCCCTCTGCCGCATGGTCGTGATCGTCGTGAGATTGACACGCTTCGTGCGCCTCATGGTCGTGCGTGTCCTTTGGAGTTTGCTTTCCGGTGCAGCCCGTAACGAGCGCGACGGAGATTAATGCTATCAATATTTTGTTCATCGCTTGTTTCGATTGTAAATGGGACTTATACAATTACTCCGGTGAAGCTGTGCAAAATTGTACAACTTCCCGTCGGGCGCGTGTACAACACTCGGTTGTAACGGCGCTTAAGCGATGAATGCAGGAGGGGCGCGGAGGGCTGCGGGGCCTTGGGATTCGGCTCCGTGTAAAGCGGCAACGAACGGCCGGTAATCTACCGGGTTGCCGTGGCCACTGAGTAATAGTGAAAGATCAGGATATACGTAATAGAAAAGCGTGAAAACGAAAGCGTCGGCCGGTTGCAGGTCATGCGTATGGCATAGGCTGAACTGGTGGTCGCTGTCGTTACGGCCCGACATGACGAACATCTGGCGCAGGTCGCAGTCATTGTCCGTTTCGGGATGATGGTGCGAAGCGGTAACCGGCGCCTGCTGGCATTCGGTGCATTGCTCTACAACCGAAAACCGGATCGAACCGTCGCAGTGGTGGTGGTGAGGCAACACCGACAATACCAGCATGAGTATGCCGGTACAGAGCAGGATGATGCGGATGCCTGTTTGCCTCATTGTGTTGATACTCCTTTTTGAACGTTCAGTTTATCGGCAGGTCGATGTTATTTTATAAACGGTTATTCGCCGTAAAATATTTTAGGCTGCGATTTTAGGTGTTTCGGCATCGCCTTTTTTCAACATATTGCGGTAAATCTTGTCCATGATCACGGCGATGGCTCCCCCGCCCGTCACATTGCCGGCGGTGCCGAAGCTGTCCATCGTGATGTAGAGTGCAATCATCAGGGCCTGCAATTCGGCGTTGAAACCCAAAATCGATGCGAGCAGTCCGAGTGCCGCCATGATCGCTCCGCCCGGGACGCCGGGAGCGGCTACCATCGCGATGCCGAGCATGAAGATAAAGCCTGCATACAATTCGAATGTGATCGGGAATGTGTCGGGTGTCATCCACATGATCGCCAATGCACAGGCGACGATTTTCAGGATGCTGCCCGAGAGATGGATCGTTGCGCAAAGCGGTACCACGAAACCTGCCAGATCGGGATGTACACCCATTTTGATCGTTTGTTGGAGCGATACGGGAATGGTAGCGGCGGACGATTGCGTACCGAGAGCCGTGGCATATGCCGGCAGCATGATGCGCAGCAGCTTGAGCGGATTACGCTTGGCGATCGCTCCGGCAACGACATACTGGATCAGCAGCAGTGCGATGTGCATGACGAAGATGATGATGATCACCTTCAGGAAAAGCGACATTACCTGCACAGCCTGTCCTTCGGCGCCCATTTTCAGGAAAATTCCGAAGATGTAAAGCGGTAGCAGCGGTACGATCACTTTGCCGATCAGCAGGTTGATCACTTCCCCGAATTCATTGAGCGCATCCTTGAACGTACGTCCCGGTAGCGCGGCCAATCCCAATCCTAAAATGAAAGAGAAGACCAATGCGGAAACGACGTCCATAAACGGCGGCATGTCGATCGTAAAAAACGGAGGGATCGTCGCACTGGTGATCGATGCCAGCGGGTTGGTCGCTTCCACGGCGGCGGTACCGGCGGCTGAAACCTCGTGTACCCCGCCGCCCGGCAGCAGGTACGGGAAGGTCGCCAGACAGGTGAAATAGGAGAAAAAACCCGCAAACAGTGTCGAGATATATGCGACGAGTGCCGTAATGCCCAACAGTTTACCCGCCCCGGATCCGAGGTCGGCAATACCCGGAGCCACCAGGCCGACAATAATCAGCGGAATGGAGAAGCTCAGAAAATTGCTGAAGATGGAGTTGATGGTGACGAAAATGCGAACGCCAGGCGTCGGAAGGAAGGTCGAAAAGGTTAAGCCGAGAACGATTGCGATGACGATTTTCAGCAACAGTCCGACTTTGAAGCGTCGTTTCATTAGGCGGTTTTTAAATTTGAGCGTAAATATAAATAAATTTTCCCAATGAAAAATGCTATCTTCGCCCTCTCTGTGGCATTTGCCGATAATTTAACGTTATGGCTTGGATTTATCTGATTTTAGGCGGCCTGTTCGAGATGGGTTGGGCGCTGGGATTGAAACTCTCGGAAACCATGCAGGTCAAGGTCTGGGGGATCCTGCTGGCTGTCGTATCGATGGCGCTGAGCATGTTCCTGCTCTATATCGCACAAAGAAGCATCCCGATCGGCACCGCTTATGTGGTGTGGACCGGGATCGGTGCTGTGGGGACACTGCTGGTCGGAATTTTTCTGTTCGGTGATTCGGCCGGGTTCTGGCGTCTTTTCTCCGCCGGACTGATCGTTATCGGGGTGATCGGTCTGAAAATTGCGCACTAGCGCTGCGCAGTGTGATGAGCGTTAGTTCGGGATAGGTCCCGATGCGCATCGGATAGATCACATATCCCATCCCATCGTTGATGTAGAGGTGTCGGTCGCCTTCCGTATACAGTCCGCTCCAGCGCGGGTACATCCATTGGGCGGGGGACCAGACCCACTTGCCGACATGGATTTTCATCTGCATCGCGTGGACATGGCCCGACAGCGTAAGGTCGGCTTTGCCTGTCGCGCGGACCGCATCCCAGTTCTGGGGCGTATGCGAGATCAGGATGTTGAATGCGCTGTCCGGTACGTTGCGGTAAGTGGCCTCTAGATCGCAGCCTCCCAGTCCGGTCTCGTGTCCGTTGTGAAAACCGTCCCGCGGATAGTTGACTCCCGAGACCGTGATACTGTCCGCACCCCGTCGGATTGCTACCGATTGGTTGTTCAGCAGGTGCCATCCCATCCTGGCTTGTTTTTCTTCCAATAATTTAACGCTTTCGACTGGGCCGAAACCGGCGCGTTCCCGCATGTAGAATCCGAGATCGTGGTTGCCGAAAACCGAATAGATCCCGTCGCGGCTGCGGATCGATGCGAGGGCGGCCATGTCTTTGCCGCTCAGTTCACGGGCGTTCGTGTTTACGACGTCTCCACCGTTGACTACCAGGTCGGCTTCCAGGGCGTTGATCTTTTCGGTCATACGCCTGATCAGCGTGTTGTGCGGTCCGTAGTTGCCCGTATGCAGGTCGGAAAACATCACGATTCGGTACCCGTCGAAAGCAGCAGGCAGTTTATCCGACGTGATCGTGATCTCTTTGACTTCGATATGATTGCGCCCGCGCGTGGCCCCGTAAATCATGACGCCGAGGCAGTACAGCCCGACGATCAGTCCGACAGCGGAAAACCAATGCACGCGCCGTTTTTTCACCCGGCTGGCCGGGTAATCAAGCAAGGAAAAGAGCAGGTATATCAATTTCGGGACGATCGACATCATAAAGATGGCGATAACCCACAGGATGATCTGTACGTAGCGGGGCGAGGCTGCATCGGGCGCCATCCGGTAGCAGGTCAGGGCGATGACGATCAGTGTGTCGAGGAGAAGGAACGAAGCCAGATAAATCCGGTGTATCCAGGGCCGTTCCGGGAAAGCTTTTTTCAGACGGTGCCGGATCAGCAGATCTTGCAGGATGGAGATCAGAGCGAGCAGGAGAATAAAGATTTTAATCATGGGGCAACGTAAACTAGGTATTCGACAGCTCTGCAAAAATACGACAAATCCTTGAAGTACGTGGAAGTGCCGATGCTGCTGTACGCATAAAAACGTATTTTCTACCCGTTTAGTACCCCTTGTGTGGCTTCCTTGACAGGTTTTATTATTTTCGCGGGGTATTTCGTTTTGCCCATCGACGATATGAATCAGGTTGTTAATTCAAAGCTTAAACCAGGATATGAGTAAGTCGTTTTTCCGGCAGTTCCAGAACGAGGACTGGATTGCTACACTAATGGGATTGTTGCTTGTCGTGACAGTGATCGTCCTTCCAGGACTGATTCCCGTGTTTCCCAAGGACCTGAATACAGTGGGAGCATGGCTTTCCATCCTCGGACTGCTGGTGGTCGCCCTGTTGGTTTCCGCATTGGGTGTCCGGTTGCTCGGTGAACGATTGAAGGGTTTTCTTCCGGCTTTCGTTGCGATTTTTGTCCTGTCAGTCCTGTGTATGTTGCTTTCGGGTATCCCTGCGATCAAACGCACCGGATTCGAGTCGGTTTTCTTTTCAGTGGCCCTCGGATTGCTGATCCGCAATACCGTGGGATTGCCCGCGTGGCTTTCGCCCGCAGTCCGCAGTGAATACTACATCAAGATCGGGCTGGTGCTGCTGGGTACGTCGGTGCTGTTCGGTGAGATTTTGGAAGCCGGATTTTTCGGTATTCTGCAGGGCATCGTCGTCGTGTTCAGCGTGTGGTATTTTACCTTTTGGCTGGCCCGCAAAATGAAAGTGGACGAAGAGATGGGCGTTATGCTGTCGAGTGCGGTGTCGATCTGCGGCGTGTCGGCTGCCATCGCCACCTGCGGGGCGATCAAGGGAGACAGTAAAAAACTGTCGTTCGTCGTGTCGATCGTGCTGATCGTGGCTATTCCGATGATGTACCTGATGCCCTATCTGGCCAAGTTGATGGGTTTGTCGCAGGAGGTGGCGGGCGCGTGGCTCGGCGGGACTATCGATACGACCGGAGCCGTGGTTGCGGCCGGCAAGTTTTTGGGTGAAACGGCAGAAACTTACAGCGTCATTATCAAGTCGTCGCAGAATGTCCTGCTGGGCGTGGCAGCGTTTATTATTTCGATCTATTGGTCGGTGCGGGGCACTTCGAATACAGAACTGAAACCCACTCCCCGTGTCTTGTGGGATCGTTTCCCTAAATTCGTCGTAGGATTTATGCTGGCGTCACTAATTTTCAGTACCTGCTTCGATATGGGGCAGGCAAAAGCCCTCGGCTCTCTGGCCAAGGGCTTGCGTGAGGTGATGTTCTCCGTCGCTTTCGTCTGCATCGGGTTGGAAACCGATTTCCGTTATATTTTCAAGGCCGAAAACCGGCGTTATATCGCTACGTTCCTGATCGCCCAGTGCTTTAATATCGTTGTGACGCTCATTGTCGCGTGGTTGCTGTTCGGCTGGCTGGCGGTGTAGGAAACGTAATGTCGATCGCAATATCAATGGCTTCGGGGTGCTGATTCCGTTCTGCTCGTCCGTTGAATTTCCGCTTGTTTTATCAATTCGTTGCGCTGTTTGCCGGAACGACTAGCACGGCATTTCCCACTTTACGCGGAATGCGGATAAAAGCCACTTTATCCGAAGGCCGGTTGATGATCCGATGCTTGCGTGACCAAAGTGCCGAAGATCCGCCTCCGTCCAGATTCAGTGCCGAACTCATGTCCAGCATGCGGCAACTCCATGCCAGTTCGGCCGGAGACATGCCGTCCGCTCCTTCCTGTCGTCCGTCCACGACCATCAATATAATGGTACCGTCAGGGCGAATGCCGATCACCGTGCGCGGATGGCGTTTGGTATCGCCGTAATTCAGCGGGATCAATTGAACGTTGTCGTACATCAGCATCGGGCCGGCCCCCATCACGTTCGGATAGGGCGTATGCCAGAGCGAATCGGCGGCAGCCACACCGGGCAGGTTTTTGATGAAATGCAGTCTTCCTGCACTATCCAGAGCGATTGCACCATTGCCCCACCCGCCTCCGGCGGTCAGGATAACGCCGTCGATTTTGGTGAAATCGTTGGCAATCGCCTGCTTGGTTTTCGTGATAAAATAACCGCCGTTGACCGCCACCTCCGCGTTAGCCTCCTTTTTACCGAGCCGTTTGACCGTCTCGCGCTTCTCCCCCTGTTTGAGCTGCAGGCGGTGCAACTGCGGGTTGAATTCCACGCAATAGATTTGCTGGTCGGAGTCGAACAACCTCAGGTCTACACTTTTGATCGTCAGGCCATTGTCTGTTTCAACCGTCTCCCATGCCGCACCGGTTAAGGCAATCGAATCTTCCGGAGTTTGTGCCTGTAAGGTTTCAATAACTGTTAAACTGCACAATAACAGTCCGATATGCCGGAACCGGGAAGCGCAAGCGTGAGTCGGTTTCATAACGTTGAGTTTTAGGTAAACGGGTTTTAGGCGGAAGAATAGAGTCTGTAAACAGTTCGGAGCCTACCGGTTGTAGAGCTTCTCCAGGTTTTCCTGCACCCGCTCGTCGAAGAGGTAGTCGTCGTATTCCATATATTTATCGATCATGCCATTCGGTGTGATTTCGATAATGCGGTTGGCTACCGTATTGATGAATTCGTGGTCGTGCGAGGTCATCAGTACGATTCCTTTGAACGAAACGAGTGCATTGTTGAATGCCTGGATCGATTCGAGGTCGAGGTGGTTGGTCGGCGAGTCGAGCAGTAGTGTATTGGCCTGCTTGATCATCATCCGGGCGATCATGCAACGCATCTTCTCGCCGCCCGAAAGGACGTTTACTTTCTTGTAAATCTCGTCGCCGCTGAAAAGCATCTTGCCCAGATAGCCGCGCAGATAGAGTTCGCTCGTGTCGTCCGAGAACTGGGCTATCCAGTCGAGGATACTGAGCTGGTTGTTGAAAAACGACGCATTGTTCAGCGGCAGATAGGCGGGCGTGATCGTGACGCCCCACTCCACCATGCCCGTGTCGGGCTTGTCGTTCCCCGCGATGATTTCCATGAGCGCCGTGACGGCCCGCGGCTCGCGGGACAGGAAAGCCACCTTGTCGCCTTTCTCGACGGCGAAGGAAATATTGCTGAACAGCGTCTCTCCGTTCAC
>ERZ827450.2511-NODE-2511-length-14794-cov-3.434494_pt1 | contig 14794 bp, 9 predicted proteins | sample MGYA00519773_ERZ827450 | MGnify/ENA primary metagenome ERZ827450 (study PRJEB31778, sample SAMEA3449306) | human gut metagenome | biome: human gut; feature: human-associated habitat; material: faeces | place: United Kingdom | collected 2010/2012 ...
TTCGATACGTCCGAAACGATAGTGGATATATTTGAAGTTCAGGATCTGTGATACATCAAAATCCAGATTTCTGAATGGACGGATAATTTTCAGAGAGTCGACCATTTCAGCGTGTTCTGACTGGAGACGGGATTTCTCGGCATCCAGCGCCTGCGCTTTGTTCCGGAGATTCTGAACAGTTTTAAGGGCTGTTTCTACGGTCATATCGCTGATGACTGCCTTTTCAGGTGTTTCCAGCTGTTCGTAGAAACTGTCGATCACATTCAGATGATCTTTGTAAGGATTAATCTCCAGAAACGGCGACAGATTCGCGACTTCAGTGAGCTCTGCAAGGGCGTTTTCCAGATGAATCTCATATCTGGAAAGGTAGGTTTCCGTCATTCTGTCAATATCCGCTTTTGGCCCGGTGATGCTTAAAAATTTCATTTTCTCAATCATGATTTTATCCTCCGGGGTGGTTAATTGTTACGAATATACTGCATTGCCTCGTCCGGTGCCACACCATAACGGATACATTCGATGGCGATGGTCAGACGGTTTACTTCGTGTTCCTTGTTATACAGATAAGAATAGATCACTGCTACAGAATATGGATTTCTGTGGGATTCCTTCTCAAGGATCGAGCGGTGGATGTGGTTGTAGAATTCTTCCAGATTGGCTGCGGTAAGCTGTTCATATTTGTTGCCGTACCATGTTTTCTGGAAAATTCTTCGACCTTCTTCGTATGAAGGTGCTTCCACCAAAGCTGTGATCTCTTCTTTCTTTAACTTATAATTTACAGGGATCAGCAGGGCATAAATACTTGCCGGATCCATGTTGTAATACCTTTTGGAACGCTGGATAAACTGCAGGTTCAGCATATCAAATTTCTCGCCGTAAGTGCAGGTAATCTCTTCCAGATCTTTACCTTTAAACAGCTTCTTACGGATGTTCCAGATCTGGGTAAAATAGTACAGATCCAGTGCCATACCATAGTCGAAGAGAAGTGCTGTTTCATGCTCCTGGATCTTCGAAAGCGGGATGTAAAATTCGTTTCCTTTGAGGCAGGAGATCAGTTCCTCCATGGTGGAACAGGTAGTGATCCGGTCTACATCAATATTGGAATGCAGACGGAAAAATTCACGGTACGGAGAAACATCTACAGGATCCGTGTCGCGGTGATCGAAGATATTTGTCATGACTTCCTTCAGTACACGGATTTCATATCGCTTGGAATACAGATCCAGAAATTTACGCTGCTCCGGGTTGGCAAAGTGATAAATTCTGGAGAAATTCTGGAATATGGATTTCTTCAGAAGCTTCTCAATTTGGCCACGGTGCAGGGTATTTTCATCCAGTGCATCCCACCTGGAAGAGTATTCCGGCATTCGCTTCAGATAGGCGGCTACCTGCGTGACATCGGAGAGTTGGAGGATTTCCTCGAACTGATCCATGGTAGTAAGCCTGCTCTGCATTGCGCGGATTTTCGTGGAAAGTCCGCTGTAGGAGAGTACGCCTCCCATTGTTTTTCACTTCCTTTCCTGATGTCATTTAGCGTTTGAGACAGATCTTTACATAGCCAGTATTTTCTCAAACAATTCTCTTGAAAGTTGTGAGTGCTGCTGTTCGTAATGAGCATCCAGTGAAGAAAAGGTAGCGTCTGTGTCTGCACGTAACTGTGCCAGGCGGGAATCTTTTTCTTCTTCCAGTTGCTGACGGATCCGTCGAATCTGCTCTGCTGTCCGGGATTCCAGCTGCTCGTCATAATTTTTACATTTCTGTTCTGCCTCTTCAGAAAGCTGTTGCTTTTGCCGGTCGCAGTCTTCCATGATGCGTTGGGCTGTAAGCTCGATTTCAGATAATTTGTTAAGTATCTGCTCCATCTTCAACCTCCTTGGTTGTCAAAATTTTACAAAAAAACCAGATTTACTATGTGCAAAATAGTAATATCTGTTAGATATCATACACCCTTTTGTTAAAAAAAACCATCTAAATTTTTTCCAGAAATAAAAAAATTGTTATTTTTTAGACAAGTTAAAGAAATCTCCTGCGAATATCTGTCCGGGATGTAATTGACGTTAGGAGTATGGTATGGTAGTTTATTGGTGGCAGGAAATTGCACGCACATCTTGCGTAAAGCATTTTTCAAACACGCTCTGGAGATATAAGAAAAGGAACAGGAGATTTTTATGAGATTAAGAAATATTCCGGGAGCTCAGGATGCAATTCTGGAGAGCCCTTATGTGGTGCAGGAACCACAGATAAAGAAAGGACACTGGGGGGAGGTTTTTGTGAAAAAGCAGCCTCTTCATATTGAAGTAGGGATGGGAAAAGGAAGATTTCTTATGGATCTGGCCCGGCTGCATCCGGATATCAATTATATAGGAATCGAGATGTATGACAGCGTTCTTCTTCGCGCATTGCAGAAGAGAGAAGAACTGGAGGAGAATGGAGAGGTTTATTCTAATTTATTTTTTATGAGAGTGGATGCCAGACTTCTGCCGGAAATCTTTGAGAAAGGTGAAGTAGATAAGATTTATCTGAACTTTTCCGATCCATGGCCAAAAGCCCGCCATGCAAAACGTCGCCTGACATCCAGAGAATTTCTGGCACGTTACGACCAGATTCTGGTTCAGGATGGAAAAGTGGAATTTAAGACAGATAATAAGGAACTGTTTGAATTTTCCCTGGAAGAAGTGGAGGAAGCCGGATGGAATCTGGAAGCTTCTACCTTTGATCTGCATCATAATGAAGAGATGGTACAGGGAAATGTTATGACAGAATATGAAGAGAAATTTTCTTCTATGGGAAATCCAATCTGTAAGATGGTGATTTCCAGAGAGTGTCACAGATAAAAAAGCAGAGCAATCATCTGGTTTATAGCAATTCCGTAGTGAAGTGGATTGCGATTATTCATTTGATTATCTATTGTGGCTGGCAGTGCATATTATAGTATAAGAAAATTTCGGGGCGCTTCGCGCCCCGAAGGAGTCAGCCAGTGAAACGAAAAAGTTCTTTCCATAATAAAATGCTACAATTCCGCTATGAACACAAAAACTTTGATAATACCTTCAGCCGCCTGCGGAAATCCGCAGAAGAGGTCAATAAAACACTTAACAAAATGTCCCAAAACGACGAAAAAAAGGAAAAATAAATGAAATAAAAAAAAATCTGATTTTTTTTGAAAAAACCTATTGACATTTAAACGACTATTATATATAATATCACTTGCGTTGAGGGTGATGCAAAACTTCAACACAGAGAAAAACAAAAGAATATGCGCTTTTAGCTCAGTTGGTAGAGCACCTGACTCTTAATCAGGGTGTCCAGGGTTCGAACCCCTGAAGGCGCACTAAGAACACTGTTTTTGCGGACAAAGCGATTGCCGCGGGGACGGTGTTTTTTATGTTTTACGGAAAAGTGAAAAATAAAGGTGTCTGGGAAATAGAGAGAAATGAAGTATTTACGCCCCTGCGGAGAAAGTTCCACAAGGGCGTAAAAGTATTTTATGCTACTGATACCGCTTAAAGAACACAGGGTCAAGCTGGTAAATATCTTCATGCAGGAGAGAAGACTGCTGTGCAAGATGCAGATAAACTCTCTTTATAACCAGTCATCACACTTTATACAAACCATCCTGATAACATTGAAATCCCTCCCTGTTGGAAAGAGTTGATGACATTGAATTTTTATAAGTCGGAAACATATAAGACATTGCAAGAAAAAGAAAAGGGTTTGTGAAAAGATTTTAACGCTTTTCGTATCAAAAGATGCACTATGGCTTCTGATTATGTTATACTCTATACTCAGTGTATTGTCGAAAGAAGAGGAATAAGTCAAATATCTGGGTTCCGGTCTGGTCAAAGGAGGTTACGGTATCGAATGAAAAAAATACTAAAAAGAACAGGAAAAATATTTTGCCTTTTCCTGCTGATCGTGGTGCTGGTAAATATACTTTCACCTCTTTTTTGCAGGAAACCGGACGAAACATATGTGGAAAGTCTGAGAAAGACAGAATTTACATCAGAGACAGCAGGCGTAGAAAGAATTTGCTGCATTGACGATAATGAAGAGGCACTTTTGTGGAGGCTTCGTATGATTGGCACTGCGAAGGAGAGCATTGTACTGTCTACCTTTGACTTACGCGCGGATGATAATGGCACTAAAATTCTTGCCGCATTGAATTGCGCTGCGGCAAGAGGTGTGAAGATTCAGTTATTGATCGATGGAATTTATCAGCAATTGTTTCTGGCTGGAAGCAGCGATTTCCAGGCTCTGGCATCATATGAGAATGTGGAAGTGGGAGTTTACAATCCGGTGACACCGGTCAATCTGTTTAAGGTGAATTATCGCATGCATGATAAATATCTGATCGTGGATGAGAAAATGTATCTGCTGGGCGGACGCAACAGCAATGATATCTTTCTGGGGAATCAGACAAAAGGCATTAATGAAGACAGAGATATCCTGGTGTATGATACATCAGAAGGACAGGGAGAGTCTCTGAACCAGCTTGAGGATTATTTCCATAAAATATGGAAGGAAAGCTGTGTGAGCATTAAAAAAGGCAAACAATCTTCCAGATATACGGATGCATACCGACATATGGAAAAAATTTACATATCTCTGTTGAAAAGGTACAATGATATAGAAACCTACAGTGCATGGGAAAAGGATACGATAGAAGCAAACAAGATCACTCTGATCAATAATGGAATTGAGGCGGGACGAAAAACACCGCAGGTTCTCCAGACAATTCAGTATCTTACTGAAAATGCAGATCATGTAATAATACAGACTCGGCAGCTGCTTTAGAGTGTGTCTGAAAAATCATTCCCACAACCTGCACGCCCCACTTTGCGGAAACTTCAGGGTTTGCATGAGAAAATAAAATTAATTTAAACGACAGGTAGGAATGCTGTTTCTGTGAGTATAAGAGTCTCATAAAACAGCATTCTTTTTATTTGTAATAAGCTAAACAGATATGGTATACTTATGCTTACAAAGTGATATGTGGGGAATAATACATGAGAAAAGTAGATAAGAACACGCAGGATATAGATTTTGTTATTACCTGGGTAGATGGAAATGACCTGGAATGGAAGAGAGAAAAGGTTGCAAGGCTGGGACACACAGATATGGATATATCTGTAAATGCGGATGATAGAAAAGAACGGTACAGAGATTGGGATAATCTCCGGTACTGGTTTCGCGGGATGGAGAAATATGCGCCATGGGTGAGAAAGGTTCATTTTGTCACATGGGGACATATTCCTCAATGGCTGAATACAAAACATCCGAAATTGAATATTGTCTGCCATGAAGATTTTATCCCTCAAAAATTTCTCCCTACATTTAATTCACATACGATTGAATGGAATTTCCATCGAATTCCAGGGTTAACAGAACAGTTTGTCTATTTTAATGATGATATGTTTCTGTTAAAACCCGTTTATATGGAAGATTTTTTTAAAGATGAAAAACCGATAGATATGTTAGCACTTCAGCCGGATGTAGCAAATGTGGATGATCCGACAATGCCATACATTTACTTAAATAATACAATGTTGCTGGCGAAGTATTTTGATAAACGCAGTAATATAAAGAAGCAGCCATGGGCATATTTTCATATAGGATATCCTCCGATGTATTTTCTGTACAATGTATTAGAACTGGCTTTTCAACGATTTACCGGGTTTTATACGGTACATGGACCGTCTCCTCTTAAGAAAAGTACTTATCAGAAATTATGGGAGCTGGAACCGGAATTATTGTCTGATGTATGCAGTCATCCGTTCAGACATAGGGAAGATGTGAGCCAGTATGTATTGCGGGAATATCAGAAACTGAGTGGAGAATTTGTTCCGGAGAATGTACAGAAAATATGCGGATATTATGATGCAGAGCAGACGAATGACAGATTAGTGCGAAGTATTCTCAGACAGAAAAAGAAAATAATCTGTATTAACGACAGTAATCATGAGATTGATTTTGAGAAAGTAAAAAAAGAAATTAATCAGGCTTTTGAACAGGTTTTTTCGGAAAAATCATCTTTTGAAAATAGTATCTGAGAGATACTTGAGTTACGGAATTAAGATAAGAAAGGTATAAAAATGAATATTCTGCTGGTCGGAGGCTCCTGCAGTCTGATAAACAGTATGATCCTGAAACTAAGAAAAGAGGGACACAGAGTTTGTCTGCTGACTGGAGATAAGTATAGACATAATAAATATGAAAGAGTATTTGAAAAATATGAGTTTTCTTATGATTGCGAGAATCTGAATGACATTTTGGAAAGTGTAAATGCAGATGTAACCATTCTTATGGGTGCGTTTGATACAAATTACCGTTGGGATGGGGAGGAAAGAGAGATAGTTCTTTTTATTTCTCATCTTGTCAATATTTTGGTTGCTTATTCAGTAAAAAACAAAAAAAGATTGATTTTTCTTTCTTCAGATGAAATTTATAATGGAAACTACACGGAAGATATAAAGGAAGAAGAACCCTTTTCCGGAGTGGGAATCAGAGCGGATGCACTGTCACAGGCAGAAGAGATCTGCGATAATTTCAGAATCAATAGAAGTCTGGATATTATAACTTTGCGTCTGGATCATCTCTACAATATTCCGAAAGAGAGAAAAGACGTAAATAATATTTGTGCAGATATGTGTCTGAACTGCATGTGTGACGGGCATATTAAGGCAAAAACAGACCATACATTTTCACTTCTCTATGAAAATGATGCAGTAGAGTATATTTACCAGTTTATAAAAACCAGCAACCACAAATATAGTCTTTATAATTTATCTTCTAATGATGTAGTAAGTGAAGTGAAACTTGCAGCTATGATTCAGAAAGCTATGGAAATCGAATCGAATATTGTCGCTTTTTCCGACAGTAATGGAAGATGTGTTTTGTCGGGCAATCGTTTTGAAAGAGAATTTGGAGTTCATGCATTTGGTAATCTTGAGAAGAATATAAAAGACATGGTTTCTTATATGAAGAAACATGAATCAGTTTTCCTGAAGGGGGATGACTTAAAGCTTTCATGGTGGAAAATGCTTTATGAAAAATGGAAATGGCTGATCAGGACACTTTTTCCGTTTTTCGAGAATCTGGTATGTTTTGTTCCGTTTTTCATGATGAATAACAGGACTGTGGGCAGTGAATATTTTGCAAATCTGGATCCGTTTCTTTTGTATGTGCTGCTATTTGCAATTGTATATGGGCAGCAGCAGGCAACGTTTTCTGCAATATTGGCAGTTGCAGGTTATATGTTCCGGCAGATGTATACCAGAAGTAGTTTTGAGGTACTGATAGATTATAACACTTATGTCTGGATCGCACAGCTTTTTATCCTGGGGCTTGTAGTAGGATATATGAGAGACCAGATACGTATCATGCGCCTGGAGAGTCAGGAACTGGAAGAACATTTGCACAGACAGATTGTGGATATCCGGGATATCAATGAAAGTAATGTCCGTGTAAAAGAGGTCATGGAGCAGCAGCTGATCGACCATAAGGACAGTATCGGTAAAATTTACAGCATTACAGCAGGACTGGAACAGCGTATGCCGGATGAGGTTATTTTCTATGCAGTGGAAATGCTGGGAAAACTTATGAAGACAAAGGATGTAGCCCTCTATAATGTGGTCAGTAAAGATTATGCCCGTATCTTTTCTGCAAGTTCCCAAAAGGCGAGAAGTCTTGGAAATTCAATCCGTTACAGGGAGATGACGGACATTTATGATGCATTAAAAGAGCAGAAGGTATATATTAATAAGAAAATGGATGAGCAGTATCCACTTATGGCAAGAGGAATCTACGAAGGTGAAGAGGTACAGATGATCGTTATGATGTGGGGACTAAGCTGGGAAAAAATGACCCTTGGACAAGCCAATTTTCTTACAGTCGTCAGCTATCTGATTCAGAATGCAGTCCTCAGGGCACAGAGATATATGCAGGCACTGGAAGAGAAGCGTTATAGCCAGAATTCCAGAATCCTGGAACCGGAAGCATTTGAGTCCCTGGTTCAGGCATATATGAAGGCAAAACTGAAAAATCTTGTAGAATGTGTATTAATTAAAGTAGATGTTCAGAACTCGGAATATCAAAAAACGGATGAGCAGATGTCCGGATATATGAGGGACAGTGATTACATGGGAATGCTGCCTGATGGAAATCTGTATGTCCTGCTTACCAACACAACCAGAGAGGGTGCTGTTATTGTACAGGACAGATTTGAGAAGAATGGCTATAAAACAGAATACGTGGAGATGATGTCAGTATGTCACAGAGAATGAAGCTGTTTATTTTCCTGCTGATCATAAATCTGATCGTGGTTGTGTTCTATCTGATCTGGAATTATATCCGCAGAAAAGAAAAAATCGGAAGTGTATGGATGAAGGCAGTTATGATGCTTTTATGTCCGGTGACAGGTCCTGCGTTTGTATTCCTGTCATTCCTGCTTTTTAAGTTATTTTCTTCCCAGGGTATGGATTTGTCGGACGTTGTATTTAGCAAAGACAGGAAAGAGAATTTCCTCCGTCCTGATGAGGAAATGGAGAGAAATATGGTTTCTTTGGAAGAAGCCCTGGAAGTTACAGATAAGAAGAGCCTTCGTACTTTGATGCTGAATGTGATCAGAGGAGATTACCGCAATTCTCTTGCGGCGATTAATCTGGCATTAAACAGCGAGGATTCAGAGACTGCCCATTATGCAGCATCTGTTCTTCAGGATGTATTGAATGATTTTCGAAGTAAAGTACAGACAGATTATCTTTTATGCCAGGAAGAAAATGAACAGCAGGTGGAAAATTGTATAAAACTTGTTGAATATATGAATCCGATTCTGGAACAGCAGGTACTTACAAATCTGGAACAGCGTTCCATGGCAGAGAGGATGCAGGAGGTGTTGCAAAAAGCCTGGGAACTTGATAAGATAAAAATCAGCAGTACTGTCTATGAAAAGGTCTGCCAGCGCCTGTTGGAAGTAAAGGATTATGAGAAATGCACACTGTGGTGTGACCGGGCAATGGAACAATATCCGGGAGTTTTGTCCAGCTATACCTGTCAGATGAAACTCTATTTCTCATGTGGAAAGAAAGAGAAGTTCTTTCAGGTTATGCAGGAACTTCGAGATTCGGATATTGCGATTGATAATGAAACCCTTGAACTGATCAGAACATTTATGTAGAGTAAAAGGATGAACAGATATGTCAATGACAACTCTGGTTATATTAAGATTTGCAGGTATATTTGCTGCTTATACAGGTTTAACAGTTTTGTTACCTGCGATTATGTTTCGTCGGATACTGGCAGGCAGAGGACTGTCAGAGCAGTTTCTGATGTGTTATACATTTGGAAATTTTTATATTATAAATATTGTGTTTGCAGTCCAGCTTTTGCATATTTCAGGTTTCTGGGCACTTGTATTGTTTACTGCTGTACCAGGGATTCTGATCTGGAGCAGGGTGAACAGGGTTTCTCTAAGAGAACTCTGCATAAAGACAGGAATTATCTGTAAGAAAATACTTCAGGGAAGTATGGGAATGAGGGGGGCTTTATACAGAGTCTGTAACAGGATTAAGGCAGTATTAAAACGCTCAGTCCGTCTGTTTTATTACAAAGTAATCTGTAATACGCTTCAGTGGATTCTGGTAGGGGCAGTTATTATAGCTTTGTTCTGGATTTATGGAAGAAACCTGTTGCTCACTTATGGATATTGTGCTTCAGATATACCGGTACATTTGAACTGGATTAATGAGATGGTCAGAGGAAATCTTTTTTCCGATGGTGTATATCCGTTTGGATTTCACTGTATGATATATTATCTTCATACAGTTTTCAGGGTTGATACGTATGCGATTCTGTGTGTGTTCTATCTTGTACAGGTATTCTTTATTCATATGGTACTTCTTGCTGTGATGAAATTGTTATGCAGATCATTGTATCTGCCATATGCAGGAGTGCTTGTATATATATTGGGAAATCTCTGGGCAAAACAGACATATAGTCGTTTTGGGGCATCACTGCCACAGGAATTCGGAATGATTTTTGTGATTCCGTCTGTTTACTTCCTGATCAGTTTTTTTCAGACAGAGAAGGAGAAACTGAAAACCAGAGAAACAAAGCTGCTCTCAGGATGCTTTGCGCTGGCTTTTGCGCTGACTCTGGCGATTCATTTTTATGGAACTATGATTGCAGGGCTTTGCTGTATTGGAATTGCTGTCGGTTTTTGTCCGCGCTTCCTGAATAAAGAGTATTTTAAACGAATTATGATGACTGGTATTATCAGTGTATTTCTGGCTGTGCTTCCTATGGGGATTGCATTTGCAGGAGGAACACCTCTGCAGGGCTCACTTGGCTGGGGATTAAGCGTCATCAATGGTGGCAAATTAGATACTGAGGATGAAGAAGCTTCTTCAGAGGATAATACAATCCAGGATATAACCATGGAAGAGATGGCAGCGCGTCTGAATGAAAACTCGAAGAATAATATTAAAAGTAATAATGCGAAATCAATGCAGACAAATATGACGGAAACTCCTGAATCCACTTTTGCAGATAAAGTCAGAGAAATTCCGGAGAAAATAAAAAACACCTGGAATATGATGGCTCAGCGTATCGGGGAATTTATCATAAACTTGCCGGAACAATGGTGTGCATATGCGGTACTTATCGGAATTGCAGTTGTCATTTTGCTTGGTCTGATATTTATTATCCTGCGAAAGACTACTTATGGTGAGATGCTTATGTCAGCAGGATTCGGTATGGGAATTCTCACATTGCTGCTCTGTGCATCAGGGCTCGGACTTCCGATGCTGATGGATCCTGCCAGATGTAGTATTTATTATGTGTATCTTCTGATATTAACGCTGACAGTTCTGATGGATGGAATTCTTTATCTGATTTTTATGCATCGTTTATTTACAATTCCGCGAAATGTGTTATCTTTTATCTTGACTGTGTTCATTGTTGGGAGTATGCTCCATCAGGGAATGATCAAAATGCCGGGATTTGGTTCAGATTATGTATCTAATGGAGCATTGACGTGTCTGTCGAATATTATTAAAGAAAATAAAGACAAGACATGGACGATTGTATCAGCAAATGATGAGACACAGATGGGGCTTGATCATGGCTGGCATTACGAGACAATTACCTTCCTTCGAAATATGGAGTATATGAATAAAGACACTAAATTGATTATTCCGACAAAGAATGTATACTTCTTTATAGAAAAAATCCCACTGAATTATGCGGTACTTTACTCAGGCAGTGGTCAGTCCATTTCGAAAAAGGCAGCCAGCCAGTCATTACCAAATTCAGGTGGAATAACTATGTATCAGGGGGAGGGAAGATGGATTCTGATGTCCCGGATGTATTACTGGGCACAGGCATTTAAGGAGAGATATCCCAATGATATGAAGGTATATTATGAATCAGAAGATTTTGTGTGTTATGTAATGCCACAAAATATGTATCATCAGTATAATTTTGCAATAGATTACGGTTATAATCAGTTCCGGACACAGGAGGATAAAAATTAATATAATGGTTTCCAAAAGAAATTTTTTTAGTATTACAATCATGATGTTTGTTCTTTTGTTTTTGTTTCAGTTTTCTATGGTTATCAGAGACAGACAGAACACATATGATGTAAATTCAAATTTCACGACAAGGCAGAAAGATGGTAAAAATGTCTGGAAAAATAAACAGATAGATCCTGTGGCTGTCAGAACAACAGACAGAAGCTATGCTCTTTTTGTGGGAGACAGTTCATCGGATATGGCTACAGCCGTAAGCAGATGGTGCATTTATGCAAAGTGGGATATGGCACAGTGCAGAAATCTGGAGGATTACCAGGAGAATGATAAGGCATTGCCGGGGATGCTGATACTGGAATCAGAGAAATATGCACTTGGTGATAATCTGGAAAAATTAGAGAAACTGGAACAAAAAGGTGTGATCATTGTTTTTGGATGTCTGGAAAATCCAAAGAATATTGAAAAAAATCAGGAACTGATGGATTTTCTGGGGATTTATAAGGTTGTGTCTGAGAAAACAAAACTGACAGGTGTGAAACTTTTTGAAGGTCTTCTGCTGGGCGGAGAAGTAGTCTATGAAACTCCGAAGGAAAAAGAAGAGAAAGAACGTCAGGATCTGCAGCTGGAGATACCATGGTATCAGGTAGGAAGCGGTACGAAAACATATATGGTCGGACTTTTGGATCATAGTAAACAAAAAACTCAGGTGGAGAATGAAGATCTTCCTACGATTTTGTGGAGAAATGGAATCAAGGGTGGAAGTGTTTTTTGTATAGTGGGAGACTATATGAAGGACAGCACAGCACTGGGACTGTTGAATGGTATGATAACAGAGGCTTCTGAGTATTATATTTATCCGGTAGTAAATGCCCAGAATCTCTCAATGATCAATTTTCCGGCATTTGCAGATGAGAATGATGAAGAAATGATGAAACTGTATAGTCAGTCTGTGACAGGTATGACCAGAGATATTATGTGGCCATCACTGGTATCCATTGTAGAAAAAGGAAAGCTGAAAATGACCTGCTTTATGCAGCCACAGGCAGATTATGAAGATGGTATAGAGCCGGATACAAAAGATATGATATTTTACCTGAAGCAGATGAAAGAGCAGGAAGCGGAAGTAGGACTTTCTCTTGAGTATAAAAATGCAGGTTCTTTGCGGGAAAAACTGGATCAGGATGCAGACTTTTTTCAGAAATCGGACAGCAGTTATAAATATGGAGCTGCTTTTGCGGAAGAAAGGGATTTGGATACGATAACAGGATTGATGAATACTGAATTGTTGAAAAATGTAAGTACACTGGTATGTGAATATACAGAGAAAGAGCCGGTGGTTTCTTATTGTACGGATTCTGTAACTTTACAGTCTGTGACAAGTGATGGGATGAATTACAGTTATAGTGATGATATTCGGATGAGAAGTATCCAGAGTTCGCTGGCATATACGAATGTTATGTTAAATATGCATGATATTTTCTGGCCGCAGCAGAAAACTGACAGATGGCAGATTATGCAGAAGCATTTTTCCAGTAATATCCTTACCTATTGGAAAAACTTTACAGGTTTTGACAGCATGACTCTTTCAGAAAGCAACACTAGAATCAGAAATTTTCTGAATCTGGATTTCTCAGAGTCCAGAACAGAGAATGAGATTACGTTGGAAACTTCTGAGAAAGGAAGCTGGTTTCTTCTCAGGACGCATGGAGAAGAAATCGCAGAAATAGAAGGCGGTACAGAAAAGGAAATAGAAGATGGAACTTATCTGATCCAGGCGCAGGATACTACTGTGAAGATTCAGATAAAAACATCAGGACTTCATTATGACAGATAGCTGTTATGACAGAGAGGAAATGAGCAGAAAAGTATGAAAGTTTGTATTGTGGCAGAGGGCTGTTACCCATATGTGGTCGGAGGTGTTTCCGGCTGGATCAACAGTCTGATCAGATCTTTTCCGAATGTAGAATTTATATTGCTGGCAATTGTGGCGAACAGATCCTTCAGGGGGAAATTTGTCTATGAGCTGCCGGAAAACCTTACACAGGTTTATGAAGTATATCTGGATGACTGTGAATGGGAAAGCGGAAACAGAAAAAGAAAATCTTTAAGGCAAGTCCATCTCTCTCATAAAGAATATGACGAAATGCTGAATATGGTGCTGAACCGGAGGACAGACTGGGGTGTGATTTTTGACCTGTTTCACAGAAAGCATCTTTCTGTAGATGCTTTTCTTATGGGAGAGGATTTCTTCAGGATTGCCAGGGAGTGCTATGACCGTAATTATTCAAATATTAATTTCTCGGATTTCCTCTGGACGCTGCGCTCCATTTATCTGCCGATGTTCTGGGCACTGAGAATGGATGTACCGAAGGCGGATTTGTATCATTGTGTGGCCACCGGTTATTCTGGAATTCTTGGAAGTATGGCAAAACATTTTCATGGAAGTTCATTACTGATCTCCGAGCATGGGATTTATACCAGAGAAAGGGAGGAAGAACTGATCAAAGCTTCCTGGGTAAGGGGAGTATATAAGAATATCTGGATTGAACAGTTTAAGAAGATGTCACTTCTTGCATATGAAAAGGCAGATATGGTAACCTGTCTGTATGACCATGCAAAGGACCTGCAGATGGAATTGGGATGTCCGCCTGAGAAGATCAGGGTGACACCAAATGGGATCAATACACAGACGCTTGCAGATCTTCCCGGCAAGACAGAAGAAGAGAAGCAGTTTATCAATGCCGGGGCTGTACTTCGTGTAACTCCTATCAAAGATGTTAAAACCATGATACAGGCATTTGCTTTTGCCAAAAAAAAAGTAAAAAATATGAAGCTCTGGATTATGGGACCGGCAGATGAAGATAAAAAATATGCAAAAGAATGTTATGATCTGGTAGAATCCCTTGGGGTTCAGGATGTGGAATTCACAGGAAGGGTTAATGTAAAGGATTATCTGGGCAAGATGGATTTCACACTGCTTACCAGTATCAGTGAAGGACAGCCTTTGACAATCCTTGAGAGTTATGCGGCTCACAAACCTGTAATTGCCACAGATGTGGGAAATTGCAGGGAATTGATCTATGGAAATAATGACGGATTTGGGGAAGCGGGAATCCTCACACACATTATGAATATAGAAGAGATCGCCCATGCAATGGTTACCATGTCTGTAAATGAGAAAGACAGAAGGCGTATGGGAGAAGCAGGATACAGACGTGTAAATGCACTTTACAGGATTGATCAGATGAAGGAAGTATACAGAGAAA
>ERZ827450.2512-NODE-2512-length-14791-cov-3.643390_pt1 | contig 14791 bp, 7 predicted proteins | sample MGYA00519773_ERZ827450 | MGnify/ENA primary metagenome ERZ827450 (study PRJEB31778, sample SAMEA3449306) | human gut metagenome | biome: human gut; feature: human-associated habitat; material: faeces | place: United Kingdom | collected 2010/2012 ...
AGGGGACGACCATCGGCGCCACCTCGGACATCAACGGCAACTACACCCTCAAGGTGCCGGCGGGAACGAAACACGTCACCTTCGCTTTTCTGGGCTACGACACCAAGAAGATCGCCGTCGCCGATGTCGAACTGTTCAAGCTCGTGACGCTGATCGAGGCGTCGAACGTCATGGACGACGTGGTGGTCGTGGCCTTCGGCACGCAGAAGAAGGAGAGTTTGGTGGGAGCCGTGCAGGTCGTGCGTCCCAGTACGCTCAAGGTGACGTCGAGCAACCTCTCGACCTCGTTCGCGGGCAAGATCGCCGGCGTCATCTCGACCCAGTCGTCGGGCGAACCCGGCGCCGACGGTGCGAATTTCTGGATTCGCGGCATCTCGACCTTCGGGGCTAACAAATCGCCGCTGCTGATTCTCGACGGCGTGGAGATCGTCTCGGAGATGCTCAACAACATTCCGCCCGAGGCGATCGAGTCGTTTTCGATCCTGCGCGACGCCACGGCCACGGCGCTCTACGGTTCGCGCGGCGCCAACGGCGTAATGATCATTACCACCAAAAACGGCCGCCAGTCGGAGAAGATGGCGATCAACGTTCGTCTCGAGTCGGGCATTTCGATGCCGACGCGCGTGCAGGACATCGCCGACGGCGTGACTTACATGGAGAACTACAACGAGGCGCTGCGCACCCGCACCCCGGCGGGCGAAACTTATGTGCAGCACTTTTCGGACGAGAAGATCACGGGCACGCGCAACCGGCTCAATCCCTACGTCTATCCCGACAATGACTGGTATTCGATGCTTTTCAAGGATTTTACGGTCAACGAGAACATGAATCTCAATGTGCGGGGCGGCGGCAAGGTGGTCGACTATTTCCTCAATGCTTCGATCTTCAACGAAAACGGTATCCTGAAGAAGCCCGCGGAGTCGAAATTCAACACCAACATCAATTCGCAGAAATACCTTTTCCAGGCCAACGTCGGCGCGCAGCTCACCCGAACGACCCGCGTGAGTCTGAAGATGAACACGCAACTGCTTTTCTGGCACCGTCCCGTCGAAGAGGTGAAAGACCTGTTCTACTATACGATGCGCGCCAATCCGGTCGCTTTCCCGGCCATCTATCCCAAAGGCTCCGTGGAGGATCTCGACGACCCGATTTTCGGAAATGCCCCTTCGTGGGACGGTGGTTCTACGGACATCAATCCTTATGCCCTGTTGAGCCGCGGATACGGACAGCGCCATACGCAGTACATCACCACGACCTTCTCGGTGGACCAGGACCTCGATTTCGTCACCAAGGGACTGAAAGTCCGGGGCATGGTCTCGTTCTACAACAAGACCTATGCGGCGACTTACCGTTCTTTTTCTCCCTATTATTACGAAATGACCGACTATACCGACAACGGCGACGGGACTTTCGACTACAACCTGCAAAGCATCGGCACGCCCGGATCGTCCTATCTGGGAACCTCCACGGGGCGGAACGGTTACCGTGAGATCTCGTTGCAGGGGCAGATCGAATATTCGCGCACGTTCGGCAAACACGACGTCAACGCCCTGTTCGTCTACCACCAGAAGGAGAAGGTCGACAATCAGCCCGCCAATGATGAGTACAAGGTGCTCCCTTACCGCGAGCAGGGTCTCGCCGGACGTTTTACCTATGGGTACGACAGTCGCTACCTGATGGAGTTCAACTTCGGCTACAACGGCTCGGAGAACTTCATATCGGGTCGTCGTTTCGGGTTTTTTCCCTCGATCGCCGGAGCGTGGGTCGTGTCGGGCGAACCGTTCTGGGACGGTATCCGCAGCAAGGTGAACCTGCTGAAAATCCGTGCTTCGTACGGCCTTTCGGGCAACGACTATCTGGCCGACAGCAGCAACAACATCGTCCGTTTCCCCTATCTCACGACGGTCAACATGAACAAGGCGCTCTACGTGTGGTTTTCGCCCAACTTCGTCAAGCAGACCGGACACGAGATCAAGACCGTGGGCAATCCCCTGGCCACGTGGGAGGAGAGCACCAAACTTAACGTAGGACTTGAACTGGGACTGTTCGACGCCCTGACGCTGAACGTCGACGTTTACAAGGAAAATCGTACCGGCATCTTCATGCAGCGGCGTTCGCTGCCCTCGACGATGGGCCTTTCGGGCGTCACGCCCTACGGCAATCTGGGTGAGGTGGAGAACCGCGGCGTCGATGTTTCGCTCGAATACAACAAGGCGTTCAACAAGGACCTGCTGGTCTCCGTGCGCGGAACGTTCACCTATGCGCACAACGAGGTGAAGGCCCGCGACGAGGCGAAATACCTGCCCAACAAATACAACTCCGTGCTGGGCAAACCCGTCAATTCGGTTTACGGACTGGTCGCCGACGGCCTTTTCGCCTCGCAGGAGGAGATCGACAACTCGCCCCGGCAGACCTTCATGCCCGATTATCTGCCGGGCGACATCAAATACCGCGACATGAACGGCGACGGCGTGATCGACGCCAACGACCGCACGTCGCTGGGTTATCCCACCGTGCCCGAGATCTTGTACGGCTTCGGCGCCTCGGTCAACTACAAACGCTGGGACTTCTCGTTCTTCTTCCAGGGCACGGCGCGCGTCTCGCTGCGCATGTACGACATGCACCCGTTCCGCGACAATCAGTATTCGGGCTTCAACATGACGCAGTACGTTGCCGACGACCACTGGTCGGAAGCCGATCCCAATCCCAATGCCGCCTATCCGCGCCTGGATTACCGCTACAACGCCAACAACACGCAGACCTCGTCGTTCTGGATCAAGAACGGCAGCTACCTGCGCCTGAAGAGCGTCGAACTGGGTTTCACGTACAAAAGCCTGCGCGCCTATCTGGCCGGCACGAATCTGTTCATCATTTCGCCCTTCAAATACTGGGACCCCGAAATGGGAAGCGGCAACGGCTTGAAATACCCGTTGCAGCGCGTGGTGAAACTCGGCCTTCAGTATAACTTCTAAAATTCGAGCGACATGAAAAAAATCATATCCATTTTGCTGTTTGCGTGCGCCGGAGCGCTTGCCGCGTGCGATTTCCTCGACGTGGTTCCCGAGGGGCAGGCGACGCAGGAGGACATCTTCAAAACCTCCAAGGAGGCCCGCAAGTACCTCAATACGCTCTACACCTACGCCCCCAACATCGCGGCCTACCGCTACATGCCCGACTTCTGCGCCGGCGACGACATTATCACCGCCACCAACGGCCAGACCCGTTATTTTCCCTACAAGAGCATGCTCTACAACGAGGAGAACGCCAGCCAGACCTACTACGGTCTGTGGGACGCGACGACCTCTTCCCCGTCCGGGCGCACGAACTACGACATGTACAAGGGCATCCGCTACTGTTACATCATGATCGACAACATCGACGCAGTCCCGGGCATCTCGCCGTCCGTGGCCGACGAGTTCAAGGGCGAAGCCTATTTTCTGATCGCCTATTACCACTGGGTGCTGCTGACTCACTACGGCCCGGTCATCCTCGTCAGGGGGCAGCTGGACATGGGGCTTCCCGAGGAGCAGGTCTATGTGGCCCGCAGTCCGTTCGACGAATGCGTGACGTTCATCGCCGAGACCTACGACCGCGCGGCCGATTTGCTGCACGGGTATCCGACGCGTCCCGATGCCGACCTGGGGCGCGCCACCTCGGTGGCGGCCAAGGCGATGAAGGCCCGGCTGCTGCTCTATGCCGCCAGTCCGCTCTGCAACGGCAACACGGAGTTCTACGCGCGTTTCCGCAACAACGACGGCACGCCGCTGATGAGCCAGACCTACAATCCCGAAAAGTGGAAGTGGGCGCTCGACGCCTGCCAGGAAGCGATCACGCTGGCCGAGGACAACGGGCACAGGCTCTACGAAAGCCCGAACGCGACTGCGGCTGCAACCGCTGCCGAGCGCGGCGAGATCAACTACCACGACTGCTTCGTCGAACCGCTCTGGAACACGACCGAGTACCTTTGGGCAATGGGCGACCAGACCGGCATCGGGCACTTGCAGCGTTACGGAGGCGCGCGCCTGAAGCTGCCGTACAGTACCGACGGCTTCTGCATCAACATCGTTCCGACGTTCGAGTGCGTGGAGATGTACTACACGCACAACGGCCTGCCGTGGGACCGAGACCCCGAGACCATGCATATCGACCCCTATGCCTATAATGCCGAAAAGGAGACTGTCAACCTTCATGTCTACAAGGAGCCGCGCTTCTATGCGTCGGTGGGCTACGACCGCGGCAAGTACGCCATCAACGGCGAGGAGTTCATTCTCAAATGCCGCGCCGGCGAGATGCAGGGCAGTGTGCTCGACGCCTCGAAGGAGTACCAGAGCTGTACGGGCTACATTCTCAAGAAGTGGATTCACCGCCAGTCGGCCTTCAACTACGACACCAAGTCGTGGACCTACCGCAAGTACGCCTATCCTTACATCCGCCTTGCGGAACTCTACCTGAGCTATGCCGAGGCCGATTTCGAATACAACGGGTCGTTGAGCGACGCGAGCCTCAATTACCTGAATCTGGTCCGCCGCCGCTCGGGGCTGCCCGATTTCAAGGATTCGTGGGCCTTGGCCGGGGGCATTCCCACCGGCGACGAACTGCGCAAGGTGCTGCACCGGGAGCGTTCGATCGAACTGCTGATGGAGGGCATGCGCTACCACGACCTGCGCCGTTGGAAAGAGGCGGGCGAAGCGATGTCCCGGCGTCCCAAGGCGTGGAACCTCGACGGCAGGACGGCGGCCGATTTCTACCGGGTCTCCACGATGAAGGAGAGCGGCGTACGCACGTTCGAATCCCCCAAGACCTACTGGATGGCCATTCCGTTGAGCGAAATCAATATCAACTACAACCTCGTGCAGAATCCCGGTTACTAACCTTAATAATCCGATTGCGATGAAGAATCTTGCGATATGCCTCCTGCTTCTGCTGGGAGCCGTAGGGTGCGGCGACGATTACGTCGTCTACGAGACGGTGGACACTATGGTCTGCATCCCGAAGAACGATTTCCAGGTCCTCGAATACGATGCCGCTTCGGGCCAGGCGTGCGTTTACGATCTCTATCTTTACAAGGGCGGTTACAATGACGACGGAATCACCGTGAAACTGGTGGTCGACCCCTCCGTGCTCGATGTCTATAACGTGGAAAACGGACTCGAACTGAAGGTGATGCCCGACAGGTATTTCGCCTTCGACCCCGAAGTGCGCTTGTCGGGGGACAGGGTCATGGACCGCGCCGAAATCCGCTTCGATGCCGCTTCGATGCTTGCCGACGGCATTGATTCCTCCTATGTGCTGCCGCTTTCCGTCAGGGCCGATGATCAGGGCAAGGTGCGTCCCGAAAAGAACAGCGTAATCATCCGGGTCGTGATGAAATAACCGTGATGCGGAGGAGGTCCGGCCTCCTCCGCATCCTCAATGCAAAAAAATATGTCAAAATTCTACATGCGGCTTCTGTCGGTGTGCCTCGCCGCCCTTGTCCTGGCGGCCTGCTCCTCCTCGGAGGGCGGCGGTGACGACGGCCCGACCGCCGGACAGATCCCCGATAAGGCCGGAATGACGGTGAAGGGAATCGTGAAGGACAGCGCCGGCAATGGCATTGCCGGGGTGGTGGTGAGCGACGGCCTGGAGGTGACGGCGACCGACGAACGGGGGATTTACTATCTGGCCTCCGACCTCGCGCGGCGCAATTTCGTCTTTGTCTCCGTGCCTGCCGACTGCGAGATTCCCGCCACGCAGGGCTGTCCGCGGTTCTACCGCAAAATCGACCGCAAACAGGCCGTCAACCGGGCCGATTTTACGCTGACACGACGCAAGACTCCGTCCGACCGCCATTCGCTGATCGTTATGGCCGACATTCAGCTGGCTGCCGATAACACGTCGGTGGATTCCTATCTCGGTCATGTCGTTCCCGATGTGCTGAAAACCGTGCAGGGGCTTCCGACGGAGGTTTACGGAGTCAGCCTGGGCGACCTGGTCTGGAACGATATGTCGCTTTTCCCGAAGTACCGTCAGGGGCTGGAGACGCTTGGCTTCACGACCTTCAGCCTGCCGGGCAACCACGATCACGATCCGGCCGAGTTGACCGATTCGCTCGCCTTGCAGAGCTACGAACGCTATTTCGGTCCGGCGAACTACTCGGTGAACATCGGGAAAATCCATTATCTGTTCCTCGACAACATCCTTTTCGACCATGCGCCGACCGCCGAAGAGGAGTATACGATCGGTCTTACGGACGAAATTTGCCGTTGGATCGAAGCCGATTTGCGCTACGTTCCGGCGGGCAGCACGCTCGTCGTCTCGTCCCATTGCCCGATTCTCTATCACACGAAGAACACCGCAGCGCGCAACCACCGCAATTTCCAGCGTTTCCTCGATGCGATAAGCCCCTATAAGGTCCATGCCTTCGGGGGGCACAAGCACTACCATGACATTTACCGTTACGACGACGGACGCAAGGTCATGCACTGCATCGCCCGCACGCCGGGCGACCTGTTCATCAACGGCGACGTCAACTGCGACGGCACGCCGCGCGGCTATGCCGTGGTCGAGGTCGATGGCGAACGGCTCTCGTGGTATTACAAGCCGGCGGGCGGGAAGCGCGATATGCAGATGCGCCTCTATGCACCCGGACGCACCAATTCGGCCTGTGTCTATGCCAATGTCTGGGGTTATGACACGGCCTGGAGCGCCGTGGAGTGGATTCCCGCTTCGGGCGGGCAGGCGGTGGCGATGGAGCGGACGCAGCGCACCGATCCCTATTACGAGGAGGTGCTGGCGACGGGTGTGCGCGGAGGGACGCCGACCAATACGTGGCATATGTTCCGGGTCGATCCGGGCAGCGAGCGGGGCGGCATGGTGCGGGTCACCGACAGTTTCGGGCATACCTACGAATCGTCCGTGTCCTGGTAAATACGACATTCGAACAAAACCTTAAATACAACTTCAACGATGAAGAGACTTTTTCTTTTTCTGACCGTCGCGGCAGCCGTTTGCTGTGCGGCGTGCAGCGACGATCCCGAGGTCGCCGAATCCAACCTTTCACTGCTCGAGGATAACGTGACGTTCGATATGTTCGGAGGGCGCAGCGTCCTTGAAATCACGGCCGATTCGCCGTGGACGGTCTCCTGCGACGACGATTGGTGCCGCACCAACGTCGCCGAAGGTTCGCACACGAAGAAGATCGTTCTGACGGTCGACCAGAGTTTCCTGCCCGAGGAGCGCACGACCGCGGTGCGTTTTTACGCCGCGGGCGAAGAGAAGCACACCGTGACCGTGACGCAGGAGAAGTTCGAGCCGATCCTCGTGCTGGCGGAGAACGGCGCCGATATAACCGTCTACGGCGCCGGGAGCGAACCGGCCCTGAACCTGCGTGCATCCGTGGCATGGAAAATCGAGGGCGCGACCGACTGGTGCGCCGTGTCGCAGTCCGAAGGGACGAAAAGTTCGGTCGTGAAACTGTTGCTGACCGACGACGGCGAGGGCGTGCGTCCGCGCAGCGCGACGCTGACCGTCTCCTCCGAGATGGAGGGCGTCGAACCGCAGCAGGTGACCGTCGTGCAGCGGTCGACCGGAGCGAATACGGTCGTGGTCCGGGCGGGTGAAACCCGTGCGTTTCCGGCGCGGCGCACCGACGGCGCGTATGTGAAGGGCGTTGCGGCGGACTGGGTCTGGACCACCGACGCAGAGTTGCTTTCGGGGCTTGACTACGACGCTTCCCGGAATGAAATCACCTGCACTGCGGCCAAGTCGAAGCAGGGCAGCGGGCTGGTCGCGCTGTTCGACGCCGGAGGCGCGGTTGTCTGGTCGTGGCTGGTCTGGGTCGTGGACAAGATGCCTTCGGACGTGACCGTCGGCGGTATCGCCTGGCAGGACCGCAATGTCGGGGCCGAATACCATTCGGCCGACCCGAAGGCCTGTGTGCAGGATTTCCGCTCCTACGGACTGTTCTATCAGTGGGGCCGCAAGGAGCCGTTCATCGGCGCGAAGATCCTCTCGAAGAACAAATATTACGAGGGGCATGCGGAGTATCCCGATGCTTTCGGCGCGATGACGCGCGAGGTGGTTTTCAACGCCTCCCGCACCGCCGGCTGGCAGGTCAGCGGCGAGGAGATGACAGCCGCAACGGCAAACGGCAATCCGACGACGTTCTATACCCGGTCGTCCGCAGCGATGTCCGAAGGCTGGACCGAGGGCGGCAAGGGGCTGAACGATCCCTGCCCGGTGGGATACCGGGTGCCGACGGCGGCCGAATGGCAGTCGCTGCTTGCCTACGTGGACGGCAACGCCGCCAAGAACCAGGACTCGGGCGACACGTACAGCCGCTGGTATGCGCTCAATTCGGGCGGAACCCTCATCGGCCCGTCGACGATGTTCCGCAAGGGCGATAACGGCCGCATCCACTATCCGGGGCGTTCGGCAGCCTATTGTTCGTCGACGCTCGCCGGCGGCAAGCCGCTCCCGATGTACGACTGGAAGGCGGGCGACGCCACGGGCGAGGGGACCTATTACGAACGGAAGATGACCACAGCCTACGGCATGCGCTGCGTGAAGGAGTGACGCCGCTGCGATCGCGGGGGCTTCGGGCGGGAGTGAGTTTATTCCGTTCCGAAGCCCTTTTTTTGCGGTATTTTCATTACCTTCGCATGTCTTTTCAAACTTTTACCGATGAAAAATAGCATCTTTACCGTATTGGCGGCCCTCGTGCTGTATTCCGCCGGGGCGCAGCCCGTCACCCCGCAGGACCGGCGGCGCGCCGCGGAACTGGTCGAACGCATGACGCTCGACGAAAAGATCGGCCAGCTGGTCCAGCAGCGCGGAGGCGGCGCCGTCACGGGACCCGACAAGACGGAACTTTCCGTCGAACGGCTGGTCCGCGAAGGGCGCTGCGGCAGCGTATTCAACATCAAGTCCTTCGAGGAGACCGAGCGGTTGCAGCGGATCGCCGTCGAGGAGAGCCGGCTGGGCATCCCGCTGTTGATCGGCGCCGATGTGATCCACGGTTTCCGGACGATCTTCCCGATCAACCTCGCCGTCGCCGCCTCGTGGGACCCTGCCGCCGCGGAGTCGCTGGCCCGCGTTTCGGCTCGCGAAGCCTCGGCCATGGGCATCCATTGGACCTTTTCGCCGATGTGCGACGTTTCGCGCGACCCCCGGTGGGGCCGTGTCTCCGAGGGCGCGGGCGAAGACCCCTATCTGGGCGCGCGTGTCGCCGAAGCGATGGTGCGGGGCTATCAGGGCGACTTGTCCGACCCCTCGTCGGTCCTTGCCTGCGTGAAGCATTTCGCCGCCTACGGCGCTCCGCAGGCCGGGCGCGAATACCATGCGGTCGATATGTCCGAGCGGGTTTTCCGCGACAGCTACCTGCCGCCTTACCGGGCGGCGCTCGATGCCGGGGCCGCGACGGTGATGACCTCGTTCAACGACCTCGACGGCGTTCCGGCCACGGCCAACCGCTGGCTGATGCGCGACCTGCTGCGCGACGAACTGGGCTTCGGCGGATTCGTGGTGACCGACTACGGCACGATCGGCGAACTGAAAGCTCACGGCGTGGCGGGCGACGATGCGCAGGCTGCCGAACTGGCCCTGCGCGCCGGGGTCAACATGGACATGATGAGCGCCGCCTACCTGTTTCATGCCGCCGAACTGGTGCGGGAGGGGCGTATCCCGGAGTCGCTGATCGACAGCCTTTGCTGCGAGGTGCTGGCCGTGAAGTTCCGCCTGGGGCTGTTCGACGATCCTTTCCGCTACCAGGCGAAGGAGCGCGAGAAGTGCTATTACGCCCTGGAACATCTCGATGCCGCGCGCCGCGTGGCCCGCAGTTCGATGGTGCTGCTGGAGAACCGCGGCGGCGTGCTGCCCCTGAAAAAGGGGAGCCGGATCGCGCTGGTGGGACCTTTCGCCGATTCCCGGTGGGACCTGATCGGCTCGTGGGTTCATTTCGCCGAGGCCGGCCGGACCTCGACCTTTCTCGACGGACTGCGGGCGCGTTTCGGAGCCGACCGTGTGACCTATGCCCGCGGATGCGACCCGCACAAGGCCCTCGAAGGCGGTATTTCGGAGGCGGTGGCCGCAGCCGCGAAGTCGGACGTGGTGCTGGTCGCGCTCGGATTGAAGGCGGGGGAGAGCGGCGAGGCGGCAAGCCTTGCGTCGCTTGCGCTGCCCGACGCGCAGCGTGACCTGCTGGAGAGCTTGAAGCAAACCGGGAAACCGATTGTCGTCCTGCTGGTTACGGGCCGTCCTATGGAGCTGGCCCGTGAAGCGGAACTTGCCGACGCCCTGCTGCTGACCTGGTATCCGGGCACGATGGCGGGCGAGGCGCTGGCCGATGTCGTGTCGGGCGATTACAACCCTTCGGGGCGTTTGCCGATGACCTTTCCCCGCACGGTGGGGCAGATTCCGATCCATTACGACATGAAGAGCACGGGACGTCCGGCCGACGAGTCGGGCAAGCCCAACAAATACACTTCGCGCTATCTCGACGTACCCAATTCGCCGCAGTATTGTTTCGGCTACGGGTTGAGCTACACGACGTTCGGTTATTCGGACCTGCGGGTGCTGACGCCCGAAACCGCCGTCGGCGGCGAGGTTCGCGTGTCGGTCCGCGTGACCAACACGGGCGGCCGCGACGGCGAGGAGGTCGTGCAGCTCTACGTGCGCGATCTGCTGTCCGGTGTGACGCGTCCGGTTCGTGAACTGAAAGGTTTCCGGAAGGTCATGCTTCGCGCCGGGGAGAGCCGCGAGGTGACCTTCACACTGACGCCCGACGACCTTTCGTTCTGGCGTCTCGACAAAAAGTGGGGCCAGGAGCCGGGCGACTACCATGTCTGGGTAGGGCACGACTCCGACTGCACGCTCGGCGGCAGTTTCCGGATCACCGAATGATTCGTCTCTCCGGCACGGCGGCCGACGCCGCGGGTGCGGGACAGCTGCAAGGGAGCAGCGGCTTCGGCCGCCGCTCCCTTTTCCGTGCCCGGCGGGACGGTCCGGATGTCCCGGAAAAACCCGTTCGGAGATGTTTCGGACAAAAGGTTCCGGGGAATGGCTGGGCTTTCGCAAATTTTTTCTACCTTTGGAGGTCAAAACAGTACGCAATGATGGATTTGAAGACGATACGTGCCGAACTGCGCAAGCTGACCGCGATTGTCGACGGCTGGGAGCCTTCCGGGGAGATTCCGGCCCTCGAACGCGACCTGGCGCTGGAAAAACTGCGGACGCTCTACGATGCGGTGCGCTTTACGGAGGTGGAATCCCTTCCGGAATTCCCGGTTGCGGAGACGGAGCCTGCGGCGGCTCCGGTGCCCATCGACCTCGGGGCGGTGCTTTCGCTCGACCCGACGGACGAAGCCGTGTTCGAACCCGGTCCCGATGCCGTTTCAGGACCCGCGTTCGATGCGGAGGCGGAACCCGCAGAGCCGTTTTCCGAACCCGATACGACGGTCGCGGCCGATTCTGCCGGGGCGTTTGCCGGGGGGAATCCCGATACGGAGACGCCCGGAATGGCGGAGCCTGCGGTGTCGGATTCCGAGCCGGAACTTGAGGGGGAATCCGGATTTGAGCCTGATCCCGAAGCGGCGTCCGAAGCCGCATTCGTCGCCGGAGAATCCGAACCGGCCGCCGAATCCGGGCCGGTCGCTGCGCCTGAATCCGAGGCTGCGGCTGAACCGTCTGCGAAGCCGGTCGCTGCGCCCGGACCTGCCGCTGCGGCTGAATCGGCCGTCGTTCCGGAACCCGCTCCTGCGCCAGCTCCGGAACCCGCTCCTGCGGAGAAACCCCAATACATCGCGCCCACGCTGTTCGGGCTGGAGGAGGAGACCGTCCGCCACCGTCACAAACAGCGCGTCATCATGTCGCTCTACGATACGCCTGCGCCCGCCGAAAAGCCCGCAAGGCCCGAAACGGCGGAAAGACCGGCGGAGCGTCCCGAACCCGCTGCCCGCCCCGAACCCGCTGTGACGCTCGAACCCGCTGCCCGTCCCGAACCCGCTGCGACGCCCGGACCGACTGTCCGTCCCGGGTTTGCCGCGACTCCCGAACCGGCGGCTGCGCCTGCGTCCGCAGGTCCCGGGCCGCAGTCCGGAACGTCCGTGCCGCAGTCCGCGGCGGAACCCGTCACCGTTTCGGAAGCGCCTGCCGCCGCCGAGCCGGAGGAGGCCGAATCCGGAGCGAAGGAGGTTGCGGTCCCTGTCGGGGCCGTGCTGGGCGAGGTGATCAACCACGACGTGCAGACGCTGGCCGATACGATCGCTCCGCGGCGCGACATGGCTTCGGAACTGCGCCGCGGCGAACCGGTCGCCGACCTTCGCAACGCCATCGGCATCAACGACAAGTTCCTGCTGATCCGCGATCTGTTCGGCGGCGACGGCGAAGCCTATGAAGAGGCGATCGCGACGCTCAACGCCTTCGACGATTTCGACGAGTGCATGATCCACATTGCCGAGAACTACGCCTGGAATCCCAATTCGGACGGCGCGAAGTTTATGATGGAACTGCTCGAACGCAAATTCGCCTGACACGATGGCCAAACTCTATATCGTACCTACGCCGATCGGGAATCTGGACGACATCACGCTGCGCGCGGTGAACGTCCTGCGCGAGGTGGATTTCATCCTCGCCGAGGACACGCGCACGACGTCGTTCCTGCTGAAGCACCTCGGCATCGAGCAGAAACTCCGTTCGCACCACAAGTTCAACGAGCACGCCACGGTCGAAATGGTCGCCGGGGCGATCGCCGCGGGACGCAATGCCGCCCTGGTGTCGGACGCCGGGACGCCCGGCATTTCGGACCCCGGGTTCCTGTTGGTGCGCACGTGCGTCGAGGCGGGGATCGAGGTCGAGACGCTGCCCGGCGCCACGGCGCTGATTCCGGCGCTGGTGCAGAGCGGGTTTCCGTGCGACCGTTTCTGCTTCGAGGGCTTCCTGCCCCAGAAGAAGGGGCGGATGAAGCAGTTGCAGGCGCTTGCCGGCGAGGAGCGCACGATGATTTTCTACGAATCACCCTACCGCGTGGTCCGGTGTCTCGAGCAGTTCGCCGAGGTTTTCGGTGAAGACCGCCGGGTTTCGGTGTCGCGCGAGATCACCAAGAAGTTCGAGCAGACCGTGCGCGGAACCGTCGCCGAGGTGCTCGGGCATTTCCGCACGACCGAACCCAAGGGCGAGTTCGTGATCGTCGTGGCCGGAAAACCCAAAGTCCGCCGCGTCCGGGAGGACGGGGAGGAGTAACTCAAATCGAAACGCAATTGATGGAAGAGAACCGTACAGACGATACACAAAAGGTAAAACGTTCGTTTTCGGCGTGGCTCGGGGAGCTGCGCGAATTTATGAAGGGCCGTTTCAGCCTCGACGAGGACAAGGCGCAGCGCGACGAGGTCGTGGCCTCCGTCTCGAAGGGCGTGGAGTTCCGCGGCGTCAACCTCTGGGTGCTGATCTTCGCCACGATGATCGCCTCGCTGGGCCTGAACGTCAATTCGGCCGCGGTGATCATCGGCGCGATGCTCATTTCGCCGATCATGGGCCCGATCATGGGTGTCGGCCTCGCGCTGGGCATCAACGATTTCGAACTGCTCAAGAAGTCGCTGCGCAACCTGGCGCTGATGTTCATCGTCGCCATCATCACCTCGACGGTCTATTTCTTCATCTCGCCGCTCTCGTCGAACAGCAGCGAGCTGCTGGCGCGCACCGTGCCTACGACCTACGACGTGCTGATCGCCCTGTTCGGCGGCCTGGCGGGCATCGTGGCGCAGACGCGGCAGGACCGCACCTCGACCGTTATCCCCGGTGTGGCGATCGCCACGGTGATCTCGCAGATGATTTCCTGTGTGCTGGTGCTGCGGTGCCTCTGCCGGTCGGAGAGCAGTTACCGGCTGCGTTTTTCCGAGCTTGGCATGAAAGGGTACTACTTGAAGCAGATCTTTTCGGTCGGCGTTCCGGCAGGAATCCAGAGCACGGTCATTAACTTTTCCAATGTGCTCCTGCAGTCCTCGGTCAATTCGTTCGGATCGACGGCGATGGCAGGCTACACGGCGGCAAACAATCTGCTCGGCTTTTTGTATGTCTCGGTGAACTCCATCACACAGGCGTGCATGAGCTTTACCAGCCAGAATTACGGCGTTGGAAAATTAAAGCGCATGGATCGTGTGCTGGCAGACTGCATGATCTTATCGGTCGTGGTCGCTGTAGTTTTGGGATGCATCTGCTATGGGTTCGGACCGGAAATTTTACAGATCTACACGGAGGATGCCGAGGTAATTGCGTGCGGTATGGAGATCCTTGCATACACGACGATCACCTATTTTCTTTGCGGCTGGATGGATTTGTTCCCGGGGGCGCTGCGCGGCATGGGATATTCCGCGGTGCCGATGGTGTTGTCGGTCATCGGAACGGTTGGTACGAGAGTGGTGTGGATTTTTGGCATTTTTCCATACCACAGATCACTGGCGATTCTGTTTATATCTTATCCAGCGTCGTGGATTATCACGATTGTCCTGCAGATAATCTGTTTTTACTTTGTGAGACGGAGAGTGCACCGGAGAAGCCAGACGCTCGCCGGGCAGGAAGGCTGAGTCTGGAATTGGCAGGAAACCCAGTGGAAAGTGACAGGTCATCTGTCGGAACTCTGCCGGATCGAGGAAAAAGCCCAATTCCGGGAATCCAACAGGAAATCCAGATCATAGCCCTGCCCATATAACTACACGGAGACAACGATGGAAGCATATTATTACAGCAAAATGGACAAAACAAAGCAGGCGGCATATCATGCGATGCTGCAGGGACTATTGGCGTTGGAGGATTCCATTCC
>ERZ827450.2516-NODE-2516-length-14781-cov-4.876137_pt1 | contig 14781 bp, 12 predicted proteins | sample MGYA00519773_ERZ827450 | MGnify/ENA primary metagenome ERZ827450 (study PRJEB31778, sample SAMEA3449306) | human gut metagenome | biome: human gut; feature: human-associated habitat; material: faeces | place: United Kingdom | collected 2010/2012 ...
GGAGGCAGCGGCAAAAGAGGCTACTAAAAATTGTAAGACGGATTATGAGAAAATCGTGACTATCTGTGATTATGTGGGGAAAACGATAAAGTATGATGTTACAAAGCGACATACAAACTGGACAATGACGCAAGCTTGGACAAATAAGTGTGGTGTATGTGGACAGATGGCTGAGATCATGGAACGTATGGTGCAGATATTAGGAATTCCTGCTTGTTATGTATCCAATGAAGATCATGCCTGCAATATTTCCTATGATAAAGATACTAAACAATGGGTATACAGTGATCCGACCAGTGGTGTACCAAACTTTAATGTATACTCAAGAGCGGCTAGTGATTGGTTTAAGATAGACGATGTTAGTGGTTTAAAAAAAGATAACAATTACTTTAAATTATATTATAACTGGCCAGAAAAGACAGCGGATGCAGAATACGATGACTGGGATTTAACGAATCGGTGGGCTATTTCACTGCAAGGTAAATATTATACAGAGCCGACAGATGTTGTCGTTGATATGCCTGAATTAGACGGTATTCCGCTTAAATTGATCGGCAGTGGAGCATTTTATAATAATGCAATGGTTACTTCGCTCACTTTAAAAAATCCAATAGAGAGAATTGCATATAGAGCTTTTTGTAATGCTTCTAATTTGAAAAATATTTCTTTTTATAACAAGGGTGAGGGGATTGATTTTATTGATACATTGGCCTTTTCTGATTGTCGATCATTGGAGAGCATCGATCTGTCAAACTCCAGTATCACCGAGATACCAAAGAATGCCTTTTCTAACTGTACCTCGTTAAAGACCGTAAAACTTCCACCTACGGTCACAAAGATCGCAGATGATGCGTTTGCAAACTGTAAGAAGTTAGAGGAGATACAGGGACTTTCTAACTGTAAGATCAGTGAGATTGGAACGGATGCATTTGCTGGATGCTATAATCTAAAGACGTTTGACCTTTCCTCCGCTACAATTACCGCTCTGCCAGATTCCCTCTGCAACAACATGTATGCAGTAACTACGGTTCGTTTGCCAAAGACATTGACTTCTATCGGAACAAGTGCTTTGGAAGGATGTAAGAAATTAGAAGAGATCAACGGACTTTCTGATTGTAAATTGACTTCTATCGGAGCGAATGCGTTCGCTTCCTGCAGTGCATTGAAAGGAGTAGACTTGTCTAAGAGCAGCTTTACGGCACTTCCGGCTTCTGCTTTTGCAAAGGATACCGCTTTAACATCCGTTAAATTACCGGATAGCCTCACGGAAATCGGAGAAAAAGCGTTTGTTGGCTGTGGAGCTATGGAGAAGATCGACCTTAGTAACACAAAACTGACCACGATCGGAAAGAATGCGATGGCAGAAATGAATGATCTGATGTATATCAACCTGCCGGATACTGTAAAAAACGTGGGGCAGAGTGCCTTTGACATCTCCGTACCGTTGGATTCGAGTGATACCGCATTCATGCCAACCATTATATCAGAAAACGTCAACCCTTTGGATGTCGGTTATACCGATAACAACATCTCTCCATGGAAGAGACGGCAGGTCATCTTCCGAGATAATGCTTTTACTGTCCGTTTTGACGGAAACGGGTCCGATGGTACGACCGCAAACGAGCCATTCTTTGGTTATGTTGGCACGAAAGTGACGATCCCTGCCTGTAAATATAAGAAAAAAGGTTATCTGTTTACCGGCTGGAACACAAAGAAGGATGGCAGTGGCACGGCATACAAAGCAGGAACAAAGACAGCGGATACTATCTCTGTCCTCTATGCACAGTGGAAAAAAGCAAAATTCAAGGTCACATTAAGCTTCCCTGGCGGTACGTATACAAACAGAAGCGGCAGCCGGTGGCAGGACAGTTACTCCTTTACTTACACGTTCACCTCTCTCACGGATTCGAATTACCTGCCGTTTGGCGGGAACATGTCCAAACCGGATTGTTCCTTTGTCGGATGGTATACCGATGAAGATTACACCAAGAGAGTAGAGAAACTGACGATCAATAATACGACTGACAACATGATCCTCTATGCGAAGTGGAGTGACAGCCACACTCACAGCTGGGACAGCGGAGTCGTGACCAAGCAGCCGACCTGTACGGAAGCCGGAACAAAGACCTATACCTGTACATCCTGCGGTAAGACAAAAACAACAGAGATCGCTGCGACCGGACACCAGCATACCGAGATCCGTAACAAAAAAGAAGCAACCTGCAAGGCAGAGGGCTATACAGGAGATACCTATTGTACCGATTGTGAAACCAAAGTTTCTTCCGGACAGGCGATACCTAAGATCGACCATACATGGGATAATGGCAAGGTAACAACGGAAGCCACCTGTGAACACACGGGAGTAAGGACTTACACCTGTAGCGTCTGTGGCGAGACAAAAGAAGAAGAGACACCAAAAACAGACCACACTTATGATGATGGCACTGTGACTAAGAAACCAACCTGCATAGAGACAGGAATAAAAACCTATACCTGTACAGTCTGCCAGAAAACAAAGACAGAAGAGATCCCTGCGACCGGACATCAGCACATCGAGATCCGTAACAAAAAGGAAGCCACCTGTACCGAGACAGGATACACCGGAGACACATATTGTAAAGACTGTGGTACGAAGTTATCTTCTGGTGAAGTGATTTCCAAGAAAGCACACGATTATGAAGTAAAAGACCGGCAGAAGCCAACCTGTACAACAGACGGCTATGTTCTTTCTGTCTGCAAGGTCTGTGGGGACGAAAAACGAGAAGGCCTTCCTGCGACCGGACACCAGCACACGGAAATCCGCAACAAAAAGGAAGCAACCTGCAAAGAAGAAGGCTATACCGGTGATACCTATTGCAAAGACTGTGGAGAGAAGCTTTCTGATGGCAAGACAATCGCCAAGACCACGGAACACACATGGGATGGAGGCAAAGTGACAAAAGCTGCTACCTGCACCGAAAAAGGAGTTAAGACTTACACCTGTACGGTCTGTGGCGCAACCAAGACAGAAGAGATCGCAGCAACCGGACACCAGCATACAGAAGTCCGCAACAAAGTGGAAGCAACTTGTACGAAAGAGGGTTATAGTGGAGATGTCTACTGTACCGACTGTGGCACGAAGTTATCCTCTGGTACGGAGATTGCCAGAAAAGCCCACGAATACGAAGAGCGGGAGCGCAACGAAGCAAACTGCAAGAGGAACGGATACATTCTCTTTGTCTGCAAGGTCTGCGGAGACGAAAAGAGAGAGGTCCTTCCAAAGACAGACCACCAGCACACGGAGATACGGAACAAAGTGGAAGCAACCTGTACGGACGAGGGATACACCGGGGATACCTACTGTACAGACTGCGGAGAAAAACTTTCTGACGGCAAAAAGATCCCAGCTACCGGACACATCCACATCGGATATTTAGGCAAAAAGGAAGCGACATGTGAAAATGATGGATATACAGGGGACGCCTACTGCAAAGACTGCGGCATCACTTTAGAGATTGGAAAGAATATCCCAGCGTTAGGACATACATGGGAAAAGAAATCCGTTATCTCCCCTACCTACACCAAGAAAGGCACGATCACTTACATCTGCAAGCGATGCAAAGAGAAAAAGGCAGTTACTACAAAGAAACTTGCTTATCCGAAAGTTGGAACAAGATATACGATTTCTGGCAGCACATACAAGGTAACGAAAGCCGGGGCAGAAGTGATGGTATATAAGACCAGCAAAGCCGCAAGAAGCGTCACTATCCCAGCCACCATCAAGGCAAAAGGTATCACTTACAAAGTAACATCCATTGGAGCGAAAGCCTTTAACAGCAACAAGAAGCTTAAGAAAGTCACGATTGGAGCAAACATCGCAAAGATCAGTAACAATGCGTTCTATAAATGCAGGAGCTTAAAGACGGTAATCATCAAGTCGGTGCTGCTGACGAAAAAGACAGCAAATAAGAAAGCGTTTAAGGGTGTAAACAAGAAGATGGTTATCAAGGTGCCGAAGAAAATGAAGAAAGTTTATGTGAAGATTTTCAAAGGACTGAAAGTAAAATAAGGAAAAAAAGAATTCGATTCTTTTAAGGACTCATGCCGGGATGGTGTGGGTTCTTTTTCTGTAATAGTATAATGTAAATTGTGGGGACTAAAATGACATATTGTGACGATAAAGGATATATGTTATAATCTGGACATGGGTGTTACCATAACGGTAGGCGGTTAGTCCTTCAACAGAGGGACTGTGACCCTCTGATTACATAGAAACCTGCAAGGGAATCCGTTGGAAAGGAGGGCTAAACCAATGAGTATTGTAGATTTTATGGCAGTAGTAAGCTTCGGTTTAACCTGCTTCAGTCTCGGATATGCATTCGGTAAAGATAATAATAAAACACAAAAATAGCCGCCCCAGTCCTAACAAAACTAAGCGACTATCTTTGATATCCAAATAGTAAATTGGGCAACCGTCTATCGGTAGCACTCTTTTTCTATAATTATACTACCATGTAGCTATGAAAATGTCAATTTATCAAATTAGTGATTATAAAAATATGTGTAAAAAAAGGAGAAAAGATGAATAGAGAAGAATTTTTATCAGCATGTGGTGAATGTGAAGTTGGATACAGAGCCCAACTATTGGATTTTTATAGAAATTATGCAGATATTGTTGACAAAATATACGATAAATATGCTCTGTTAGACGGAGAAGATCAGAATAAAATGCTGGTTGAAAGATTAAAAAACTGGTTGGAACAAGGGGAGTATAGCGATATTGTTTCCACCATAAATACATTAGATGAAAATTCAGAACAAAAAGTTTTGGGATTTATTCATTTATATGAGTATATTTTAAAAACTACAAATGATGATTTTGAGTTGATAGACCAGTTATTTTTTATTCCTGGTCGATTTGAGAGAGAGTTTCAAAGAAAGTGATGTTATGGGTAACATCTGCAAAAAAATAGCCGCCCCAGTCCTGACAAAACTAAGCGACTATCTTTGACATCCAAGTTCCCAATAGCCTAATAGTGATGCCAACACATGACACTTACCTCGATAATGGCACTGTGATTAGGACTTACTGTTGGTGAGTTTATCTTATCACATTTCGATAAATTTATCAATAATTTGTGAAAATGACTCCATCAAACGTATTGATTTTTCCAACTATATAGTATATGATATTTATACAGGTAGAAATACACTGTATACATTCGATTACTGATATTTTGTATTAAGCGTATCTTAAGTACGCCAGCCGAGTGAAAAAGCAGCTTTTTATAGCTGTTTTTTTTATGTATAAAAGTGAAAAAAAGATAAAAAGAATCGGATTCTTTTAGAGGACTCATGCCGGATGGTATGGGTTCTTTTTTTTCTGTAATAATATAAGTTGCATGGGTTAAAATATACACATTAATATTAGAAAAAAATATGTAGAAGGGAGATATAAAAATCGTGAAATCATATCTAATTGTTGAGGAACATAATACGAAAACTTTAAAAATCATTCCATATTCAGAATATTTATTGAATGCAGATAATGTGTTTTTATATGAAGTCATCAGTGATGCTGATACAGAGGATGAAGCGGACCTGATACGGAATCATATTAATGAGGTTGGCGGCATACAAGAATATTTTAATGAGATAGGAAGAAATCATTGCATGTATGGATGATATCGCTTTTGAGGATATTCCGGTATCCGATATTAAGAGTATGCAGATCAAGGGAGATGATACGGAATTAAGCTCGATTGAACAATAAACCAGGTGTACATTCCCCTTCCTCAACAAAGTAGGTAGGGGGTAGCACCGTCTGTTGCCATATTCTAAAGAGTTTAGTATAATGAAAGTACAGATTTTAGACAGTCAAAAGAGGGGAGAATCGAATGGCGAATAGAGCAATCATATATGCGATATATCCGAATAAGATTCAAGAGGAACAATGCCGGAAGACCTTTGGATGTTGCCGCTTTGTGCATAATCAGATGCTCACTATCCAGCAAGAGCGGTATAAGAATGGGGAGAAACATCTTTCTAAGTTTCAGGCAAATACATACTGTAACCAGCATCTGAAAAAAGAATATCCCTTCCTTAAAGAAGTGGATAAGTTTGCTCTCACACACGCGGTCTATCATCTCGAAGATGGTTATGACCGGTTCTTTAAACATCTTAGCCGGTTTCCAAGATACAAGAGTAAGCATAAAGCGAAGAAGTCGTATACCACCAATTTCACAAATGGGAATATTGCCGTAGGCGATGACTATGTAAAGTTACCAAAACTTGGCGGGGTCAAAGCGAAGATCCACAGGAAACCAGAAGAAGATTGGAAGATCAAGTCAGCGACCATCACGCAAAACAGAGATGGCACCTATCAGGTATCGATTCTTTTTGAGTACATAGCAGATACTGTCTCTGCTCTTGCAGTGACAGAAGATACAGCGGTCGGTCTGGATTATAAGTCTGATGGTCTTTACACCGATAGTAATGGTGAGACCTGTGGTATGCCACATTACTATCGTGATTCTGCAAAACGTCTGGCAAAAGCCCAACGTAAGCTTAAGCATAAGACCGTGGGAAGTAACAACTACAAGAAACAGCAGAAACGCATTGCCAGGCTCCATCGGCATGTGGCAAACCAGAGGAAGGATTTTTTACAGAAAAGATCTACTGCGATAGCCAAACGGTATGATCATGTCTGTGTAGAAGATCTCAATATGAAATCGATGTCTAACAAGGGCTTCGGTAATGGAAAAGCGACATTGGATAACGGGTATGGGATGTTTTTAAAGATGCTGGATTATAAACTTGAGGAGAAAGGCGGCAGCCTTGTTAAAGTAAGCAAATGGTTTCCATCCAGCCAGACTTGCAGCTGCTGTGGTGGACTGCATCCAGAGATGAAAGATCTGTCTATCCGCACCATGCGGTGTAGCTGTGGCTGTAAGATAGACCGGGACTATAACGCAGCTATCAACATTAAGAAAGAAGGACTTCGGCTTTTATCAGCCTAAGTAAAAAATATATACAGTAGGTGAGGGACTCGCCAAACGGATACGCTTGCTGACATTGTGGGAAAACTGCCAAACAGGTGTGATAATAACCGCGGTGGATGACGTAAGAAGCCCCTTCCTCTATAGGAAGGGGTAGTTCACGAGAAAGTCATACGATATGACCTACATTTTAAAGCTAGAAATCCGAAGCTGTCATCTAATCATTCAGTGCGAAACTTTTGATGTTGTGAATTGAAGAGTTCTTGTAGCAACTATAAGATATCCCTAAGAACAGGAGGGGTTGGTATGAAAAACACTATGGAATATAAAGGATATATTGGAAGTGTAGAATTTTCCAAAGAAGATTGTATCTTATATGGAAAAGTTATGGGAATTCACTCCTTAATTTCTTACGAAGGTGAAACAGCAAAAGAATTACTAGAGGATTTTCACGGAGCTGTAGACGATTACCTTACATTGTGCAAAGAATGAAGGATTCATACCAAAAAATAGAAAATTAAATTGAAAGAAAGGTGGTAATATGAAAAATTTTGAAGTTAGCAGATTAGAAAATAGCTCGTATGATTACTTGGTGATCGCTACCACATATATTAGCCCGATTTCAACATTAGATGAGGTACAAAAGGCGTTTAAAAATATTTCTGGAAAAATTCTCTTTAATTTAACATTGATAAATGGATTAAACAGTAATAGGTATATTTCAGCTATAATAGAAAATGGAATAGTCAATAGAAAGTCATTTTTAATAGAGAAAGATGTTGATAATCCTGTAATACATGACAGTATAAGTTTCTTTTCAAAACATGCTGAGATTGTTGAAAATGGCACAATATCTAAGGCATTAAAAAATTTGTTGATTTCTGGAGAAAATATTTAAGGGAATGAAAGTGAAATAAGATAAAAAAGAATCGGATTCTTTTGAAGGACTCATACCGGAAGGTATGGGCTCTTTTTTCTTGTAAAAATTTTTGATTTTAAACAGAAAATAAGCATAAACAATATATAGCATAGTACTATATATAGCTTATAATTTAGGGAGAATACTATATATATGGTTGACTGAAAATGGTATAATAAAAAGGAATAAGCAATACATTAAAACATATGTTCGAAAAAGGACTGACAAAATCTGTATACTTAGATATTCTAGTAAGGAATAAGTTTAATAGTAAAACATAGGAGGATTAGGAATATGGGTAGCATTAATACGGAAACTGAAACTGTTATAAAAAAGATTTTGCCATACATGAAAAGAAGAGGATATAATATCGAGCAAGATTTTGATTTTGAGACGGCTGTATCAACAACTGATAGATATACAAAAGGATATGTTGATATATTGGTGACATTGGGTAAAAAAACACCATTTTTTTTGATTGAAGCTAAAAGACTGGGGAAAAATTTAACGAAAAAAGATAGAGATCAGGCTATTTTGTATGCCAGATCAAAAGAAATAAAAGTTCCTTTTGTAGTCGTTACAAATGGAAAAGATATACAGTGTTTTAATACTAAGAATAAACAAAGAATAATATGGAACGGAAAAAGGTCAGATAAAGTACCAAGTCGGTCACAAATTGAAAAAGTTGTAAAAACATTAAGAATTAAGCCTGATGAAGTGATAATAAATATTTCGAATGATGAGTCATTACCATATAGACATGGACTTCCATTGCGCCAATTAAATGCATTATTTGCGAGGGGTCATAATACCATTCGAAAAATAGAAAAGGATGAGGACTATGCCTTTGCGGATTTTTCAAAACTTTTATTCTTAAAACTATTAGAAGAAAAAAACGATCTTGACGAGAGTTTTTCGTTACCTTATTCATATAAATTTTATGAATTGGCGGAATATCCAATACAAAATGCTGATCAGGTAAAAAATGCGATAAAAAGCATGATTAGTCAAATAGTTACTGATACATCTTATGGGGAAGTTCTCATAGAGCCATTAAGATTAGAAAATCCAAAAACATTCTTAGGTTTAGTTAAAGACTTAGCATCGGTTTCTTTTTGTGATTGTAGTGTTGATTCAAAGGGTGCCGCTTTCGAATATTATGTCAGAGCCACATTAAAAGGTAAAAAACTGGGGCAATATTTTACACCGAGAGAATTAGTCCAGGTTATGACTTGTTTGATTGGAGAAGATAAAATAATTAACTCAGTGATAATGGGAAGTAAATTGAAAGTGTTGGATCCAGCTTGTGGAACAGGGGGATTTTTGGTTTATTTAATGCAAGAAGCTTTAGGCAAACTACAAGTGAAATTGAAAAATCGAGATATTACAAAAGAAAGCTATGACCAATGCGTGAAAAGAATAAAGGAAGATATCTTTTATGGTTCAGATGCTAATAGAGGGGTTGCTGCATCTGCAAAAATGAATATGATAATTGCAGGTGATGGACATACACACATTGTCCATGAGGACAGCCTTTCAGCTAAAGCAGTTAATTGGAGTGTAACAAAGCCAGATTGTAATTTGGTTATGACAAATCCGCCTTTTGGAACAGCGGAAGGGGATTCTTTATCAAAAAGTGATAAAGAGCAGTTTCAAATAAGTACAACAAAAGGACAATATCTATTTATGCAAAAAATGATCGATTGTACTGTTCCAGGAGGAGAAATCTGTACAGTAATTGATGAGGGCGTTCTTAATACGAGTAAGGGCTGGGAATTAAGAAGGTATATATTAGCAAACTGTATCATTAAAGCCGTTATAAACTTGCCACCAGAAACATTCAAACCTAACAAGATCAATGTAAAATCCAGTGTATTGTACTTGGAAAAACGAGAGACTATAGATGTGGATCTTGAAGATAATTATAAAGTAACATTTTGTGCACTTGATTCATTAGGATATATGGGATCAGGAGATAAAATACGTGGCTTTGATAATATTATTTTTCTGGATGAGATTAGAAAAAAAGTATTAAATCATGAATTAGGTGAAGAAAGAGAAGGATATCATTGGAAAGCATATGATATTTGGTCAAGTAAAATAGCAAATGATAAAGGTTTTAGATTAGATTACAAATACTGGAACCCACAATTTAGAAAGAAATTTGAACAACTTGAAAACACGGGGTGTTTATCGCTAAAAAGTTTAAATACAATCGAAACAGTACGGGGAATAAGTCCAAGTTCAGAATATTATGTTGATGAGAAAGACGGATTTGCATTAGTTGTTAAAGCAGGAAGCAATATTAGTAGATTTGGAGAAATTTTGATAACTCCAGATTCTGATTGGATTGAAAAATCATTATATGATGAGTACGTTCAACGATCCGAAGACAATATGGAGAACAGAAATATTGTCAAAAAGGGGGATGTGTTATTAGCTTCAACCGGAGAAGGTACGCTTGGAAAATGTTGTGTTTATGATAAAGATATCCCGGCCATTGCAGATGGGCACGTTACAATAATTAGAGTAGATAAAAAAATAATTGATCCGTACTATTTGACAGATTATTTAAGATGTGGTTTCGGCGAAAAGCAAATCGCATGTTTTTATTCAGGTTCAACAGGACTAATAGAGTTAACTCCAGAGCAAGTAGATATGATTATCATTGATAATGCAGGAGAAAAACAAGATATCAATGTTCAAAAGGAAATATCAAAAGCTATTCGAAGAAGAGAAAAAAAATATATTACACAGATTGAAGAAGCGAAAGAATTATTGGAAACAGTTGATAAAATATGGGATTAAAAGAATATTTGTTTTGAAAATTAAGTAGATAGAATCGGATTCTTTTAAAGGACTCATACCGAATGGTATGGGTTCTTTTTTCTATGATAATATAATGTAGGTTGATTCTGTTTTTGAAAGAGATGGTTGAAAAGTTCTGGCATAATTCTTTGCCGTTCTTTTAAAACCTCTTACTTCAATCACGCCTTTATTTAACAAATAAATTTTTCTTATAAAAATGTTCCTCTTCTAAAAAATGATATATATGAAATATCTGTTTTAGGAAGGCAGTTTTATAAGAAAAACAAGGATTCTCCTGCCCTCTAAATGAAATGTAGGTAGCGAGATGAATTGTATAGTTAACCTAGCGGCAGTAGTGGGCGGAGAGAAAACGGTATCCCCTACTGACAAGAAGTAAGCACCGCCGGGTTTTGCTCGGCAATCAGCCTTCGCGAGGATACCGGCTGGGGATTAAAACAAGTGTTGAGTCATATTTTTGTGGAGTAAATCATAAACGATTATCTTTTTCTCATGTTAGCTGTAGACCTATAGAATGTCCATTGAAACCATTGCCAGAAGAAGATCATGAAGACCATTATCCTGATGAATGGGAAGATGGAGAAGATGCGAATTGAAAGGAGTAATAAGTCATGATCATTGACCTCACATACGCTTGTAAAATGGGATGCAGTCATTGCATGTCTGACTGTAAACCCGAAGGAGAAAATATGTCTCTTCAACAACTAAGTTTTTCTTATAAGACTCATACCTCCCAAGGTATGAGTCTTTTTTCTTCCTTTGGAATTCGATTCTTTTATTTTCTGAAATCTGATAAATGCTATGTATCCATATTAGATATGTAAAATTTCAAGATAAGGAGGGAAAATATCATGAAAATGGAAACAACAAAAAGATGGGGATTAATGCTTACGAATATGTGTTATCTTCCTTATTTCTTTTTCTCACCAAGCGAGGCTGCTGATTTCTTAAATGTGCATCCTGAGTATAAAGAACGAAAAATACGAGTCGTTCCTGTACAGGAGATCCATATGGTTGAAGACAAACAGACATTTTATGAAGAGTTGCAGCAAATACGCAATCGGGTATTGACAGGTAACTGCTAGAAAGGAAAGGAAAATGGCTACATTTAACGGAAGATTACGACAATTAATGAAAGAAAAAGGCTTCACACAGCATAAACTGGCAGAAGCGGTTGATGTATCTGAGCCAAGTGTTTACTCTTACTATCATGGATTCACTACACCAAGATTGGATGTTCTTGTTGCAATCGCAAAAGTCTTTGATGTTACAACGGACTATCTATTAGGTTTAGAAGATTTTAACGCAAAAAAAAGATTCTTAAATGGTATTGCGGTTACAAAAACCGGTTGGGATGCAGACGATGAAATTTGCTGCCCAATATGTGGGTGTAGTGTAGCTCGAAATGATGATTTCCATGAGATGCGACCAAAACATTGCCCGGACTGTGGTACCAAGTTGGTATACTAAAAGGAGGCTTAATTACTTTTCTATATTCAACATGCGGGATTTCTTGTAAATCATATGAACAAAGCCATAAGAAAACTTTGTTTAGAATGAGCCAAGGACTTATAGATCAGATATATACAAATATTCCTTCATTTAGCAAGATAGAGAGTATATCAAGTCTGATAAATAATTTTACTCAAAGTGTATATGAAGGATTGCCGTTGAAAAATGTCAAAAAATCAGAAGGTAAAACAACTATTTCAAAAGGAGTTTTAGATTTTGAAGATGAAATCTACAAGGTTATTGAAAAACTATGTGTGAGTGACTTCTTTTATGATGTTCCGTATGAAGATATATGGGGATTAACTGGCGTAGAAGCAGTTATTTCAAAAATCAGATTTAATGATATCGAACATGTATTAACATCATTAAGTGGGGAAGATAGTTCAGTACCGATTTTTTGTACAAAAACATTTATGGCATTGAAAAAATCGTTAGAAGATGCAGAAATGGTTGAAAGGTTATGGGTTGAAAAAAGTCGTAGCAAAGGAAGACTAAGTCTTTCTTTTGATGCAACTAAAGAAGAGTATTTCAGCGTAAGAGTTTTATCAGGAATCCGATTTAAAGAAGAGGATTTAATAGTAGCAGAGGAGATATATAAACAATATGAATCAGGAGATATTGCAGAAACTTGGAATCAAGATAAGCGAAATGTCGTGTAATAGTTTAAAAAGAATATATTCTTCTCAAATTCAGGAATGGACAAATACTTCTGGCAAAGATGCTGCAGCATTTATCAGTGATTTAGTAGATGAAAGATTAATTTCATGCAAATATGATTTTCAATGTGAATGTGGAAATCATTGTACAGCATATGTCAGAAAGATTGAGAGATCATCTTACAAATGTCCTGTATGTGAGAGAAGTTATTCGAAAGATGCTATTCATAAAATAGGAACACTTTTATTTGAAGTGGATAAAACGTCGATACTGGAATATTGTGAAGAAGGAAATGTAGATAAAAACATAAGAGAAAATATTAAAGTAGTACCTATGACGAAACGAGGAGACAATGACAAAATGGAGATTTTTATAGGTAGTTCATCTGAAGCAGCAGATTATATGGATCAAATTTCATTGATTTTAGAAGGATTTGTCGAAGCAGTTAGAAAACGGGCAAACGGTTTCGATGTAGACGAGGAAGTAGAAGTCTATATACCCTGTCGCGGAGAAAACGGCTGTCCTAGCAGTATCGAAGATTTGGTAAATGATGCCAAATGGAAAAAAGAACAGATAGAAAAATTAGCAGATGCTTTGGAAGGACTCAATCGTCCAATACCGGCTGAGAAAAAAGCGATTTTGCGTGTCGTTGTAAATTACGCTGGAACGGAGTTTTTCACAAAAGAGGACGATGGTTGTTTCAAACAGCATGAATCATTAGAATCTGCCAGAGACTACATCATCCATGAATATGGAGCAGATGTAGAAATCGAGACAGAAACTGACGTAAGATTCAGCTATTAATCAAATTAACACATAAGGAGATATTACAATGAAAAAAGAAATTAAGGTTGCTGATTTAGATTATCCAATAAACTTAGGTGAAACAAAAACCCCAAATTTAGAAGAGTGGTTTTGCAAATGTGATGTGATTCAGAATATGTTTGAATCTGGAAAAGCTTCAGTAGTTGAAATCAAACAAGATTCCGGCTTCGTAAAAAGAGTTCTTACTAGCTTATCAGATGAACAAAAAAAGTTATGTAAGAAGTCTTCATTATGCGGTCCATTAATTGAAAAAATGCAAACAGGAGCTTATGCTTACAATTTAGATGATAACGAGGAAGATAATATTCAAGCTGCTTTTCATGATGGTAGTTATTTACCATATGAAGGAAAGCATCGAGCTTGTTGTGCGAAAAATTTCTTATCTCCAGATTGTACGATTTGTGTAAAAGATATAACAAAATACTAATATCACAGATCAATATAATAATCAGTTTTTTCATATTCGTATAAAAAGAGTCAATTATTTGGCTCTTTTTTTCTTTTACCTTTTCTACCAGGATTTCTTTTTTACATATTATATTTGGGTTTGAGAGGTTTGTAATTTTATATGGTTGTCAAACAGCATCTCATCTCCAATTTTGCGATTTGAGAGGTGTGTAATTTTATATGGTTGTCAAACCAATATTATGTATTATCCGCATTAGCGAGAGTTTGAGAGATGTGTAATTTTTTATGGTTGTCAAACGGGACAACGCTTTGGCCCGGCAAATCTATGGTTTGAGAGGTGTGTAATTTTTTATGGCAAACAAGCGTGTGGGGAGATTGCGGCGGCTTGCCAAATAGTTTGAGAAGTATGTAATTTTGTATGGTAAACAAGCTCAAGTAAAACGGGTAGCCAATGACGGTTAGTTTGAGAAGTATGTAATTTTATATGGTAAACAAGCGCCGCCGGGTAGATATTAAACGTAGCCGGGGTTTGAGAAGTATGTAATTTTGTATGGTAAACAAGCGTAGTCTTACCAAGAGAGCTAACAGCCCCCGTTTGAGAAGTATGTAATTTTGTATGGTAAACAAGCGTCAAACGATAGTAGTTAGTTGCCAAGT
>ERZ827450.2534-NODE-2534-length-14701-cov-5.257886_pt1 | contig 14701 bp, 10 predicted proteins | sample MGYA00519773_ERZ827450 | MGnify/ENA primary metagenome ERZ827450 (study PRJEB31778, sample SAMEA3449306) | human gut metagenome | biome: human gut; feature: human-associated habitat; material: faeces | place: United Kingdom | collected 2010/2012 ...
TCGTTTGAGCTTGTCGTTTTCAATGGCGTTAATCCGCATTTGAGCGTACATCGGTGAAACGAGAGACTGAAACTCTGCCAGCTCGTCCTCCGAAGGAAGAATTAACTCATAAGAGAGCGTGTCCGACGGTGTTGTTCTTTGTCTACTGCCCGTTGAGCCAGTAACATGACTACACATAAAGTCGGAAAAGGAGCCGCTGTCTATGACTGAGTACAGGAAATCCGTAATAGATTGATCCTTTGCTTTATAGACGATGAACTCCGTAGAGCATACTGCATTCCCGGTCAGACAATACGGCTTCCAAACACGCTTCGTTGTTGGGTTGAGTTTTGAGATCATGAAGCACGAGGCATCAATGATGAATTTATTGCTCTTGATGGATGTGGATAGCTCAAAGACCGGAAACCTCGCCTCATCAAAAGCTGGAATGCTATAATGCTCAAGCAGTATCTCAGGCTCTTTCAGTGGGTTGAAACTCTTATTTGAGATCGTCGCAACCTCTCCAAGAGTTACAATACGCCAGTCGGAAGGCAAATCATTAGGCGAAACAGTCTCAAAACGCTCATGATATATTGCTTGCGCTTGCTGCTCTAAATTATCGTTTACCTAAAATGGAGGATATACCATGTTTGATAAAGTTCAGGAGAGCTTGAAAAGAAGCAAAGACGAGCGCCAGAAAAAGCGTCTTGAAAAGGAACGGGTTCGTCTTGAGAAAGCCGCAGCAGAAGCAGTTCGTGAGAAAGAGCGGCTTCAACAGGAGGCGGAAAAGATACAGGCTGAAAAAGATCGCCTTCTCTCCCTCGATGATAAGGGACTGATGGTAGAACTGATTCTGGCAGTGCGCGGCTTATACTCACAGATAGAGTACATTCAGAGTCAGCAGGAGTCTTTATCCGAGCGGATTGACGATATTGAGTCAGACATCTCTTCCATCCGCAGCGACATTTCGGATTTGGAGAGCAGAATGAGTTCGTCCGATCAATAAAAGCCAATGAAGGAGGCGCAGACGTGATTATTTCCCCGCAATCTCTTGATACAAACCTCAGTCAGCTTTTAGCGGAGGTTAAGTCCGGCTCAATGCAGTTGCCGGAGTTTCAGCGTGACTGGACATGGGATGATAACCGAATTAGAGGCATCATCGCCAGTTTATCACAGGGTTATCCTATGGGTGCCATCATGCGGCTGCAATACGGCAATCCGGACATCCAATTCAAATACCGTACAATTACGGGTGTAAAAGGCGTTTCTGTGAAGCCGGAGCATTTGATTCTCGATGGTCAGCAGCGGCTTACTTCAATTTATCAGGCAACATCCTCTAAAGAGCCGGTCTCGACCAAAACAGAAAAAGGCAAGGCTATTAAGCGTTATTACTATCTCTCAATGGAGAAGTGCCTTGACGATGATGAGGATCGTTTTGATGCTGTCCTCTCCATCCCCGAAGACCGCAAGATAAAAGAGAACTTTGACCGAGACGTGAAGCTCGACCTCTCCACCAGAGAGTATGAATATGAGAACAAGCTGTTTCCGGTCAATATTGTGTTCGACAGCAACGCTGTTATGGACTGGTTCATGGGCTACATGACGCACTACGGAATGAAGCCGGAGGCGATGGATGAGTTTAAGCGTTTTCAAGCTGATGTACTAAATACGATTTCTGGCTACAAGTTGCCTGTTATTACGCTGGACAAGTCCACGCCGCGAGAGGCAGTGTGCAAGGTGTTTGAGAACGTCAATACCGGTGGTGTTCCTCTCACGGTGTTTGAGCTTGTTACCGCAACTTATGCCACAAGGGACTTTGACCTGAGAAAAGACTGGGTGCAGTGTCGAAATACAATTTGCGGTTTCGGTGACACGCTGAGAACAGACCTGTTCGATGGGATTGATGAGACTACCTTCCTGACAACGGTTTGTCTCTATACAAGCTATTTGAACAAGCAGTCTGGAAAGACAAACACAATCTCCTGCAAAAAGAAAGATGTTCTGGGACTTCCTTATGAATCGTACATAGCGAACCGGGATGCAGTGCTGTCTGGGTTCAAAATCGCAAAGGAGTTTCTTCTTCGGGATCAGTGCGTTTTCCGTCAAAGAGATTTGCCCTATACAACGCAGTTGATTCCACTTGCGGCAATCTGCGCTGTTCTCGGAAAATCCAAATGCAATGAGCCAAACACAATCAAAACTCTTTCTCGGTGGTATTGGTGCGGGATTTTGGGTGAGATGTATGGCGGTGCGAACGAAACCCGCTATGCCTATGACATTGAGGACATGGTTGAAGAGGTCAATGGACGTCCGAATGCAATGCACACGATTAACAGCGCAGTCTTTTCTTCTACGCGGCTGCTAACCCTTCAAACTCGCTTGAGCGCGGCATATAAAGGTATAATGGCTCTTCTTTACAAGGAGAAGTGTCGTGACTTTATGAACAACACGACGATTGACATTGTAAACAGTATGCTTGAGTCTCCGGATATTCACCACATATTCCCCGAAGCATATTGCGAGAAAATGGGCATCAAGCGCGAACGGTATAATTCCATCATTAACAAGACGCCGATTCTTCCAGCCACCAACCGCTCGATTGGCGGAAATGCGCCGAGTGAGTATCTGGGGGCAATTCTAAAAAAGGTTGATGGACTGACTGAGAATGAGTTGCAAGCACGGGTGGAATCGCACTTTATCAACTATGCAGAATTGAAGGCAGATGACTTCAATGGCTATTTCATCGACAGAGCAAAAAGCCTTCTAAATCTAATTGAAAAAGCGATGAATAAGCCCGTCACTGACAGAGATGCAGAAAACACGCTGGATCAGTTCGGGGCGAGTCTGGCGTAAAAGGGAGTGACAAACTATGGCAGGATATTTTACAGAATCAAATTACGAGAACGCTGTCTTGCAGCTTCTCAATGAAGAACTGGGCTATAACTATATCTATGGACCGGACGTGGAGCGCGATTATCACTCGCCGCTTTATGAGGATGTTCTGCTACCTTCCTTGCAGCGGATCAACAAGAGCCTGCCTATGGACGCTCTGACGGAGGCAATCTATAAGCTCAAGAACTTTGAAACCGGAACGCTTTTGCAGAAGAACATGGTCTTTATGGACTACCTCCAAAACGGAGTCCCGGTAAAATACTATGACAAGGGTGAAGAACGCTCTACCCTTGTTTACCTTGTAGACTTCAAAAATCCTGCCAGTAACGAGTTCACAGTTGCGAATCAATGGACTTTCATTGAGAACTCCGAAAAAAGACCAGATGTGATTCTCTTTGTCAATGGTCTCCCACTCGTCATTGTGGAGTTGAAGTCTCCGTCCCGCGAAGAAACCGATGCTTCCGCAGCATACCGCCAGCTCCGGAACTATATGTATGAGATCCCCTCTATGTTCATTTATAATGCGGTATGTGTCATGAGCGACTTGACCACTTCAAAGGCTGGTACAATCACGTCCGGCGAAGACCGCTTTATGGAGTGGAAAACAACAGACGGCAGCTATGAGAATACGCAACACGCATCATTTGACACATTCTTTGTAGGACTGTTTGAGAAGACCCGCTTCCTTGACATCGTGAAAAACTTCATCTGCTTTAATGTGGATGGACAGAATACTTTCAAGATACTCGCCGGGTATCATCAGTATTTCGCAGTCAAAAAGGCGATTGAGTCTACAAAACACGCAACCGTGACGGACGGTAAGGGTGGCGTCTTCTGGCATACACAGGGCAGCGGAAAATCGTTGTCTATGGTCTTCTATGCTCATTATCTGCAAGAAGCGTTAGAAAGCCCCACTATCGTTGTCATTACCGACCGCAACGATCTGGATGACCAGCTTTACGGGCAATTCGCCCGCTGCAAAGACTTTCTCCGTCAAACGCCGCAACACGCCGAAAGCCGTAAAAATCTGAAAGAGCTTCTTGCAAACAGGCAGGCAAACGGCATAATCTTCACGACCATGCAGAAGTTTGAGGAAAGCAACGAAGCTCTTACGGAACGCCGGAACATTATCGTGATGGCAGATGAAGCGCATCGCGGGCAATATGGTCTCAATGAGAAGGTTGTGGTCAAGCAGAAGGACAATGGCGAAGTCGAGGCGAAAACCGTTATAGGCACTGCCCGCATCATAAGAGACACGCTTCCTAATGCAACATATATTGGATTCACCGGAACACCGATCTCCACAAAAGACCGCAGTACACGAGAGGTCTTCGGTGATTACATCGACATCTATGATATGACACAGGCAGTTGAAGATGGCGCGACCAGACCCGTCTACTACGAGAGCCGTGTGATTCACCTGAAACTCGACGAGAACACCCTCCATCTGATCGATAATGAGTATGACATTATGGCTGACAACGCCGATCCGTATGTCATTGAAAAGAGCAAAAAGGAACTTGGTCAGATGGAAGCAATCCTCGGTGCCGACCAGACGATCAATTCCTTGGTAAATGACATTCTTGATCATTACGAGAATTACCGTGAGAATATCCTAACCGGCAAGGCGATGATCGTTGCTTATTCGCGTCCCATAGCAATGAAGATTTATAAGCGCATTCTTGAGCTACGCCCAGCGTGGACGGAAAAGATTGCAGTGGTCATGACGCAAGGCAATAACGATCCCGAAGAATGGCGTGAGATTATCGGCAACAAAGCTCATAAGGACGATATGGCGCGGAAATTCAAAGACAACAACTCTCCGCTGAAAATCGCCATCGTCGTGGATATGTGGCTGACCGGCTTTGATGTTCCCTCCCTCGCTACGATGTATGTCTATAAGCCGATGGCTGGACACAACCTGATGCAAGCTATCGCCCGTGTCAATCGTGTCTTCAAAGATAAAGAAGGCGGTTTGGTTGTCGATTACGTCGGTATTGCGGCTGCACTGAAACAGGCAATGAACGACTATACTGCCAGAGACAAGAAGAACTATGGTGATACAGATGTAAGCAAGGCTGCATATCCGAAGTTCCTTGAAAAGCTCTCTATTTGCAGAGATTTGTTCCACGGATTCAGTTATGAGAAATTCATGACCGGAAGCGACCTCGACAGGGCGAAGCTCATCAGCGGCGGAGTGAACTTCATACTCGGCAAGAGTGTTGCAGAGTACGAGCTTCCCGACCATGAGAAGACACAGAATGTGTTTATCAAAGAAGCCCTGCTTCTCAAGCAGGCACTTTCGCTGTGCAGCAGCTTGGTAGACGAGCAAACTCGCATGGAGGCGGCTTTCTTCGAGTCCGTAAGAACAATGACCGTGCGCTTGGTTTCAGGCGGTACCGGAAAGAAGTTTACGCTTCCGGAAGTAAATGAGCGCATTAACGAGCTTTTGAAGCACAGCATCAAGAGCGAAGGTGTTATCAACCTCTTCTCCGATGTCCAGACTGAGTTTTCGTTGTTCGATCCGAAGTTTCTTGAAGAAGTGGCAAACATGAAGGAGAAGAATCTTGCAGTCGAACTCCTGAAAAAACTGATTTCCGAACAGGTCTCTGTTTACCGTCGAACAAATATTGTCAAGTCTGAAAAGTTCTCCGAAATCATTCAGAGCGCAATGAACCGCTATTTGAACGGAATGCTGACCAACGAGGAAGTCATTCAAGAATTACTCAAGCTGGCAAAAGACATTGCTGCCGCTGCTGCCGAAGGTGAAAAACTTGGATTGACAGCGGACGAGCTTGCTTTCTATGATGCCCTCACAAAGCCGCAAGCAATCAAGGACTTTTACGAGCATGACGAGCTTATTGCTATCACGAAAGAACTGACAGATTTGCTTCGCAAAAACCAGACAATAGACTGGCAAAAGAAAGAAAGCGCGAGAGCCGGAATGCGGCGCTTGGTCAAAAGGCTGCTGAAAAAGCACAAATATCCGCCGGAGGGCATGGATGATGCCGTTCAGACTGTCATGAGCCAGTGTGAAATGTGGGTGGACAATGTAATGACCGCTTAACTCCCCTACGAGAAAGGAGTAGATCATGGGCAATTCAGTCATGTTGAATGGCATCGAATATGCCGGAGAACAGATTGCTTACAAAGACAGCACCTATGAGCTTGTGTCAAAGGTTGCATACCTGATCGGCGTCCCGCTCCGTATTTTCCAAAATGAACACGAGCCGCCGAAGATAGAGATATACGACCGGCTTGAACAGGATAAAAATGCCCGTATCATTCGCAATCTCTGTATCATCCGCACCGCCATTGAGCGCAACTACCGGAAAATAAATGACATCATGCGGATGGAGTATCGAGGGCTGCTTTCAATGCCAGAGATCATCCCGGCTTCCAGTATGCAGCAGCTTTCAAACGACGGAATCAGCTTTATCAAAAAGTCGAGTACAAAGCTCTGCCACCACATTATCGAGATCAACCGGCTGATTTCAGACCGCATTAACAACTGCAAAAGCCTCTTTCCAATCTGGATTAACTGGGCGTACATAAAAGAGCTGTTCATTATGCCAAACGGCTTGACAGAGGACGGAACGAAAGATGCTGCGGACATCTATTACGCAAGTCTCTCCTACTACCCCTATCAAATGTACATCAACTGGGTACCGATGGACGAGGGCAATGTCCTCTATAATGACAAGAAGTTTGCTACCCTGCTTTATCAATGGCATTGCGACGCCTTCACGGAATACAGTAAAGTCTCCGATGCAGGGGCTTTTGTAAAAAACAATATCTACGACTTCATAGATGACAGTGAGAAGACCGTATTGGTAGTGGACTGCGAAAACTCTGACCCGTACAAGCTGTGCGCCACGCTCAAAAACCTTGATTATGAGGTCATGCAGAAAATTACGGCGATCATTCTCTTTGATGACGTACATACCGCTACGGCATGGCGGATTCTTGAAAACTACACCCGCATCCCCGTTGAACATATCATGATTGAGCGGATCAAGCAGAACAAATCACTGGTAGACATCAAGCTCACCGCAAGAGCCTGTCAGGAACACTACCAGAAGCAAGTGGATTCCTTCGTCATCGTCTCAAGCGATTCCGACTACTGGGGGCTAATTTCTTCCTTACCGGACGCCAGATTCCTTGTCATGATTGAGCGGGAAAAATGCGGACCGGATATGAAGGCAGCACTTGCAGAATCCGGGATATTCTACTGCTATCTGGATGACTTCTACTCCGGCAACAGCGAGGACATCAAGAAAAACGCACTGTTCAAGGAGATGTACCGCTGGATTGACAACTCCGTTCACCTGAACGTCAACGATATGTTTGATGCAGCTCTGCGAAACACGAGGATCGAAATGTCTCCCGCAGAGCGGCGGCAGTTCTATGAGAAGCACATCAGGCACATGACGCTGACTATCGACGAGAACGGAAACGTCAGCATTGAACTGAAACGCGGATAGCCTTGGTTTCTATTCCGGGAGGAATGTGGATGGACAACAGATTCTATTTTGGATTCAATACATCGGAGGAACGGAAAAAGCGCAGAAAAGCAGAGCTGTACTCCATGAGTGAGCAAGTCAGCACCTTCTTTTGGGATGAAGCCCCGCAGCATGGCTTGGAAATGCGTGAAGGACAGCAGGATATGTCCTTTGAGATTGTGGACGCCCTCATAAACGATCAGCATTTTGCGATTGAAGCTGGCGTGGGCATTGGAAAGTCCTTTGGCTATCTTGTGCCGGTGCTGCTGTACAGCAAACGCATGAACAAGCCGGTTATCATCGCAACCTCGACCATTGCGCTTCAAGAACAGCTCTGGCGCGATGTCCACGCGGTAATGCCCCTTCTTGGGCTGAACAGAGATGTCATCCTCGCAAAAGGACAGACCCATTATCTCTGCAACAAACGCGCAGATGAGTATATGTGTGACCCGAAAGCAGACCCACCGGACGCGCTCAAAGAAGGAATCAAGCAAGGGTATGAGGAACGCAAGGATTTCCCGGAGGTTTTGCCGCAAGGCGTCTGGGACAAGGTAAACGTGCAGCGGTTCAGCATGAAGAATTGCGGCTCCTGTGAAAAGAAGTGCAAGTATTACAAGGTCCGCGCAGCGTTAAAGCTCACAGATGGTGTTGTTCTGTGCAATCAGGATTTTCTTACTCAGCATCTAATGAAGCTCAGACGCGGTCAGGGGGGATTAATTAACTCTGACGCTGATCTACTTGTCGTGGATGAAGCGCATAACCTGGATGATAAAGTACGGAGTGCCACAACGGAACGTTTAGGGCAGGGTATGCTCTTTGGACTAATCAACCGTGCATTCCGTGAACTGCGATTCTCCGACCAAAGCAACGTATTCGGTGAGAAGCGGGAAGCTGAAAACTCTATTATCGCATTTTATAACTGTCTGAAGGCACAGGTTCAAAAGCAAATCAACGAGGCTGATCAGGATATACGTTATGCTGACCGCTTTTTCTTTGACCAGAGCAGCAGCTCGATTGAACTGCTCAAAAAGATGAACTCCGCCATACACAACCTTTCGTCCAGCGTTCAGATTTACGCCAGTATGGATTTCAAAAGCTCCCGCTCCGCAGCTGGCTCTGATGATCTAGATGCCGTCACTGACTCTCTTTCGGAGTTACTCAGCCAGATTGACGATATGCTGATCTGGATAGAGCAGCACGGCAGTAATACGGAACTCGTCTATTGCCCGAAGAATACAAGGGAGATTGTGAGACGCCTCTACTTCAATGGAGATAAGCGAACAATCCTGACATCTGCAACTCTGACAAACGCAACAAGCGGGACTTTGGAAGAGCAGTACTCTTACTTTATCAGCAATACCGGCTTTCCGACCAGAGAGCGTGGCTGTTTATCCGAGCCAAAACCTTCCCCATATCCATATAACGAACACGCCATGATCTACTACTGTGATGATCTCCCCCACCCGACCAGAGAACATGAAGCTTTCATTGAACAGGGCGTAGAACGGCTTCTTGAGGTTTTGAGCATTTCCAACGGGAAAGCACTTGTGCTGTTCACAGCAAAGGCTGATATGGAAGAGGTATATTCCATTCTCAGCACAAAAAAGTCTTCCGTACAAGGTTTTAATTCAGCAGCCGGGATCATCGCAGGACAAGGTTCTGAATGAGTTTAAGGAAGATACGAACTCTGTGCTCCTGGGAACAGGCGCATATTGGGAAGGTATCAGTATTGAAGGAAAAAGCCTTTCTAACGTCGTCATTTTCCGGCTCCCCTTCCCTGTTCCTGATCCGATTATTGAGTATAAGTGTTCCATTGCCAAAGATGCTTTGATGGATGTCCGCGTCCCTGAAATGATTATCAAGCTCAAGCAGGGCATCGGACGGTTAATCCGCAATTTCACTGATACCGGTATTGTCTGCATCATCGACCGAAGGCTTCGGGATAATCCGCCTGAACGCTATCATGATATCACATGGGATTCGCTGCCCATAAAAAATCGGACAAGTAGTCTGGATGAGCTGAGAAGATTCTATGAAAGTCTCCCCTCTTCCAAAGGATGACGGTGCAAACGTCAGTCCGATAGGTGAGCAGACTGAGATCGGCCAAATTGACTGGGAGCTGGCAGCTTACAATCTGTTGTCATTTCTTCATAGCTGCAACGCGTACCCCATCTTGGAGTACGCAAAAAAGCAAGTGGGTATTCTCTTCTTTGAGATCCCCACTTGCTTTTATTATAGTTAGCGTAAAATCCAGACACGTAAAAGGCCGCCATCTTAAGGAGCTACTGCTCACCGAGATGGCGGTCTTTTATACGTGTCAAGTCTTACAGTTACGCCGAGTACCGCGGTGTGCTCGTTCTCAGCCCATCCTCCCCGGCAGCGCACGGTGAGCAGTGTAGGGAAGCAAAAAGAGCTTTTCTCCCTTTTGATGGAAGCTGAAGCCAATGTTGTTCCCAGAGTCTATGCTTGGCCCACAGACCTCCTTTTTGTCGATGACGATACCTGTTTGCGCCGCCATTTTCAGAAAATACTGCAGTGAGAAGTTGTTGTCACTGCACTTGGGATACTGCCTCAGCAGCTTCTGCATGGATCGCCAGCCGTTTTCAAAGTAAAAATAAGTCCCAATTATCCGTGCGCCCAGCTTGAGCAGCGGTGCCAGCTTCTCATAGAAAAAGCTCCTGCGGTAGAAATTGTGCTCGTTTGTCGCAAAGAAGTCGATATTGACGTCGACGCAACCGGGACACAGCGGTAGATTCAACGTGCTGTCAGCGATGTAGAGAATTGGCAGGTGGTGATTCTCTCGTTCCATCAGTGCCTTATACATTGCCAGCGTCTCCGGGTATTTATCGACGATGATATAGCGCCCGTTGGGGTCGAAGATGCCCTGATGCGTATACAGAAAGAACCATGCGTTGATGTAGCTCTCCATCACGACCTTTCCGTTCAGGCTGACCCCGTCAAGCTGCCGCTTCATGAAATTGTACGCGCTCTGAAAAAGGCTGATCATCCCAGCGGGCAAATCCTTATACATCAGGCGATGGACATCCGGTGTATCGTCATTTCCCTCATAGCGGTTCGGTGTGAGCAGGATACCATCGCGCACATCTGCGTGATACCCGCACTGGCAATCCATGTCCGCTTCGAAAATATACTCAGTATCCATCGTCACATTGCTGATGGCCAGCGGCTTTTTGCAATGCGGGCACTGGATAAGGCCGAGCATGCTCAATGGCAGCCCTGTCCGCCGATACTCCGACGTGTCCACGGTGGAGAGCTTCTCAATCTTTTGTGACAGAACGCCGGATATTTTCTCAAGATGTGCGATCTCCTCTTGACAGCCGCGGCGCCGCTCGGCATAGATGAGGCGCAATTCCTCCCGAAAGCCGGTCTTCTCCATGTCAGAAATGCGAAAGAGTGAAAGGATATGATGGATTTCCGCGAGCGTAAAGCCGAGCTCCTTCAGTTCAAGGATGCGCTCAAGATCGCTCAGTGTCTCGTCGTCAAACACATACTGCTTGTCCATCCGCGGCGGGACGAGCAAACCATAGTTGATGTAGTAATAAAGGTTGTCCCTTGAAATACCGTAGCGCTGTGCCACTTGTCCAATCTTCATGTCCTTGCCGTGAATCGGCTTCCCCCACTTTCCGCAATTTTTCTTAGTATAGCAAAAAGTTGGAGTGTGCTCAACACTTTTTGCTGATTTGGCAAAAACAGTAGATTGACATGGAGCATACTTGACCGTTTATTCTGTAAACAACCTAAGTGCAGGATGCTTAAGACCGGTCACCGCACAAAGAAAATTTGATTGCAAGGAGGATATCTTTATGAGCACACCCCAAAATGAAACGCTGAAACGCACGCTTGGTATGCGCGAAGCCGTTACCATTACAGTCGGCACTGTCGTCGGCGTCGGTCTGTTCACAACCGGCGCACAGATTGTCGGCTCTATGGGTTCCGCCGTCATCCTCGCAACCTTTATGGCCATGGTCATCAGCGTATATCCCTCTCACCTTTATGCGGAGATGAGCGCGGCCCTCCCGTTCGCGGGCGGCACATACAAATATGCGCAGCTCGGACTCGGAAAGGCCGCCGGTATGCTGGCGGGCTGGAACTTTATCGCATCGCTCGTCGCCGTCACCTCCGGCGAGGCGCTGGCATTTTCTTTCTACTTCAAAACGCTGTTCCGGGCATTCGGCGTGGAGCTGCCAATCAGCGATGTGCTGCTTGCAGCCATCCCCATCGTCCTTTTCATCGTCACGAACATCCGAGGCACGGAAATGACGGGCCGCCTCCAAAACGGCTTCATGTTCTTCTTCTGGGGCGTTGCCATTATCTGGGCGCTGATGATGATACCCAACATCCACCTTCCCTCTTATGTGGTGCTGCCCGAGAGCATGAACAATCTCTCCGGCTGGAGCTTTATTGGCATGGTTGCCATGATCTGGTGGTGCTTCGCGGGCTTTGAGACCTGCTGCGCGCTGGGCGAGGAGATCAAGCACCCGCGCATCAACCTGCCGCGCGCACTAAAGCTCTCCCCTTTCATCGTCTTCGCAGTCAATGCCATCTTCCAGTGGTTTCTTGTCGGCATCGTCCCGCCCGAGCATCTCGGTGAGCTGGCGGATGCCTCCGCCCCGTTCGCCGACGGCATGGCTATGGCCGGCATTCTCGGTCTACCGATGGCGTTTCTCGCTGCGGGTATCGCTTTCGGCGGCGACTTCTCTACGCTGAACTCCAGCATCGCCGTCCCGCCGCGCTACCTCTTCGCTATGGCGCGCGAGGGTTCAATGCCCAAGGTATTCGCCAAACTTCACCCCCGTTATCAGACACCGTGGGTGTCCATTCTGTTCCTCGGCGCGCTCTCGCTCGTTCTCGTGTTCTATCCCATCACATTTGTCGCCTCAGTCAGTCTGTTTGCTGACCTTTTCTACTACATCATCGGTATCGCTGCCGCGCTCGGTCTGCGCAAGCGTCACCCCGAACTGGACCGTCCGTACAAGGCGCCGCTCATTGAAGTCGGTGTGCCTGTCAGCATCCTCATCTACGCGATCATGCTCATCCAGCTTGACCGTTATGCCATCATCTCCGGCATCATCTGGTGCGTGGCCGGCCTTGTGGTCTACTACATCTGCCACGCCAAATATGGTGACAGCAGCATCCTGAACATTAACGACTCCGTCACTGATGAAGCGCCTCCCACCCCAGAGGAACGCGCAAAGATGGACAAGGAATACCATCTATGGAAATCCATTGTGGCTGCGTTCTGCATCATCGCGGTTCTGCTGTACATCATCCCCCTCATCTTCTGACCACCGCCAACAAACCTGCAAATCGTAAAAGGAGCATATTATGAAACATATCAAAACCGGTAAAGAACGCACGAAGGAAGACCTCAGCGCGCTGCGCAAAACCGTATCCGAAATCATCGAGGATGTCATCGCCAACGGCGATACAGCCCTTCGTTCCTACAGCGAAAAGTTCGACGGTTTTGCCCGTCCCGTATTTCGCGTGAGTCGCGAGGAGATCGACGATGCCTATTCCCGCGTCAGCGAACAGGAACTCGACGATATGAAGTCTGCGCTCGCTAACATCCGCGCATTCGCTGAGGCGCAGCGAGCGACCATCCATGACCTGCCTGAATTCCAGCCGCGCCCTGGCATCTCACTCGGCCATCGCGTCATCCCCGTGCAGTCTTGCTGCTGCTATGTCCCCGGCGGGCGCTTCCCGCTCTACTCCTCGGCCATGATGCTCATCACTCCTGCCAAGGTTGCGGGAGTCAAGCGTATCGTGACTTGTTCGCCGGTCGCGCACGGCACCGGAACGATCAACGACAAAACACTTGTCGCCATGGATCTCGCCGGCGCGGATGAAGTCTACGCTCTCGGTGGCGTGCAGGCCATTGCAGCGTTCTCCTATGGTACCGAGAGCATTCTTCCGGTCGACGTGATTGTCGGTCCCGGCAACCAGTATGTCGCTGAGGCCAAGCGCCAGTGCTACGGACAGGTTGGCATCGACTTTGTTGCCGGTCCCAGTGAAGTACTGGTCATCGCCGACGAGAACGCCGACCCGAAGACACTCGCAGCTGATCTTCTCGCTCAATGTGAGCATGATCCCAACGCGAAGGCTATTCTTCTCTCAACAAATGAGGCCTCCGCAAACGCGGTTATCCGTGCGGTGGAGGATGAGCTCTCCTGGTTGCCGACGGCACAGATCGCCCGCCAGTCTTGGGACACCTTCGGTGAGGTCATCCTGCTCGACAGTCTGGATGAGGCTATTGACATGGCTAACCGCTATGCCCCAGAGCACCTTGAGATCAATCTGGCAGACAATGAACGTGTCATTGAACGACTGTATAACTACGGCTCACTCTTTATCGGTGGAAACACAGCGGAGGTCTTTGGCGACTACGCCTCCGGGACGAACCATACTCTGCCGACCGTAAAGGCCGCGCGCTACACGGGCGGCGTCTATGTTGGAACCTTCCTCAAGACCTGCACGCACCAGAGCATGACGGGTGAGGCTTCCCACCTCATCGCTCCCCTTGTTAACAGGATGGCGCACGGCGAAGGGCTCGAAGGGCACGCCTTTGCCGCCGAGTGTCGCTTCTGAAAATAACAGCATTGATCCTATACCTCTCTCATCAGGGTGGTGCAGCGAAAGCCCTTTTGGCTTTCGCCGCACCACCCTGCATTGTTGAAGGCAGACAACAGCATGCGAAAAGCTATACCTATGATTGGGAAGAGATAGTCCCCTGATGAAGCCGAACTGCGGGAGCTGACCGGCAGCGCCCTGTGCAAGCTGGGCGGTATCACCGACGAGTAGTTTGCGGAACTGGAGTTGGTGACGAACTTCGACACAGATGAATAAGAAAAAGGCAGAAACGAGAGTGGCTTTGGGGTTGCTCTCGTTTTTACTGCGGCTATTCTATTGAAGAAAAATGCGGGTACCCGCAAAATTTTTCAATAAGCGGCACGGAAGCACGGTCGTAAAAAGAGACACCTGCCTGAACAATCTCATCAACAAGCAGCACAACAGCCTGAAGCTACTTGTGTTGGGCGGAAAATCCCGACTGTTTGCCAATCCACTCAGAGGCGTGCGGGCCAGCGCTGCAATCTACAACCAAATTGAAACGGCGAAGGAGAACACCTTAGATCCGTACCGATATCTGCTTCGGGTCCTGCGAAATGCACCAACTCTGAGCGAAACAAAGTAAGCGTAAAAGCAGACAGCGGCTGGACAGACATGAGATGATCCATCTGTACAAAGACGTGTTGAATGATTTCCCAATGTATTATCGAGGCATTGTGCTTTGGCAGGTTCTTCATTATCAA
>ERZ827450.2538-NODE-2538-length-14679-cov-3.479349_pt1 | contig 14679 bp, 14 predicted proteins | sample MGYA00519773_ERZ827450 | MGnify/ENA primary metagenome ERZ827450 (study PRJEB31778, sample SAMEA3449306) | human gut metagenome | biome: human gut; feature: human-associated habitat; material: faeces | place: United Kingdom | collected 2010/2012 ...
CGTCGATCTCGTAGCCCGTGTTAGTCTCGCCCGCGGCGGTCACGCTGCTGTCGGTAAAGGTAAAGGTCACATCGCTTGCCGCGTCCGCCGTACTATTGTTTATCGTACCGGCGCAGGCCGTGAGTGACAGCGCCAGCGCCGACGCGCACAGGAAAGGCAGTAGTTTTTTCATAACATATATCTCCTCAATGATTTCTGATTGTTTCTTTCTCTTCGGGAGCGGGGCGCGTGCTTTTTTCGCTCTCTGCGCCCGCTCCCTTGAGGATGGCGACAGCATACCCGCTTTGCCTAAAAGTTACCTAAAGAAAGCAAAGATTTTACCTTTAGGTTACTTTTAGGTTGCGCGTTCATACTGGGGCTCACAAAGGAGGTTCGACACCATGGCGATCCAATGCTGTTTTGAACGATATGAAAAGAAATACTGCCTGACCCTTTCCCAGCAGCGCTTTTTACTGGAGCGGATGACGCCCTATATGAAAAAGGACGCGTACGGCGAGTACACCATCTGCAACATTTATTATGATACCGACGACTACCGCCTGATTCGCGCGTCGCTCGAAAAGCCCATCTATAAAGAGAAGCTGCGCGTGCGCAGCTACGGCGTGCCGCAGGAGGACGGCAAGGTCTTCGTCGAGCTCAAGAAGAAGTTTGACGGCGTCGTCTATAAGCGCCGCATCACAACGGGCATTCAGAATGTGGAGCCGTTTCTCTCCGGCGAGCTGCCGAGTGAAAACTTCGGCCAGATCGGACGCGAGATCGGCTATTTCCAGTCGTTTTATCAAACCGTGCCCAAGGTCTTTATTGGCTACGACCGGCTTGCCTTTGCGGGCATCGACAATCCGCAGCTCCGCATCACGTTCGACACGAACTTACGGTGGCGCGATACGGACGTCAACCTTCGCCTCGGCGACCACGGCGCGCCCATCGCGCTGCCCTGCGGCGACGTGCTGATGGAGGTCAAAATTCCCGGCACGTGCCCGCTGTGGCTCTGCCATCTACTCTCCGACGTCGGGGCGTTCCCCGCGTCGTTTTCCAAATACGGTGCCTGCTACCGTGACGAGTTGTCCGCAGGCGTCCACACGGCCAATTTAAAGGAGGATACCTTCTGTGCTTAACTCGATCTTAGGAAGCGAATTGACGCTCGTCTCGTTTCTCATCTGTACGGCAGTGTCGCTGCTGCTCGGCGTCGGCACGGCGCTCGTTTCCATGTACCGCTCGCGTACGACGCAGAGCTTCGCTGTCACGCTCGCGATCCTGCCCGCCGTGGTGCAACTTGTCATCATGCTGGTGAACGGCAACCTCGGCGCGGGCGTCGCCGTGGCGGGTGCGTTTGGGCTCGTGCGCTTCCGCTCTGCGCCGGGCACAGCGAAGGAGATCGGCGCGCTGTTCCTCGCGATGGCCATCGGCCTTGCGACGGGCATGGGCTATGTGGGGCTTGCCGTCATAGCGTTTGTCATCGTCGCGGCGATGATGCTGCTGCTCACGGCGGTGAACTTCGGCGGCGCGAACGAGCACGAGCGCGAGCTCAAGATCACGATCCCCGAAAGTCTCGACTACGACGGTCTTTTCGACGATCTCTTTGAAAAGTACACCAAGTCCTGCGTGCTCGAGCGCGTGAAAACGAGCAACATGGGCACGCTCTACGAGCTCACCTACCGTGTCATCCTGCCTGACGGCAACGCGCCCAAGGCGTTTTTGGACGAACTGCGCTGCCGCAACGGCAACCTGAACATCATCTGCGGGCGCGAGGCGACGAAAGACGCGCTCTGAGGCATCTTGATTTTTGCCTGCGCGCTCTTTATACTACACGTATCACCGGAAATCAGAGGGGGAACCTTTTATGCGGCTGCTGATCGCAGAAGATGAAGTGGACCTTGCCGAGGCGCTGACAGTCTTTTTTGAAAAAAATCACCTTTCCGTCGACGCCGTGCACAACGGCTTCGACGCCTATGAATATGCCTCGTCGGGCGCATACGACGCCGTCATTTTAGACGTGATGATGCCCAAGATGGACGGTATTCAAGTGCTCGAAAAGCTGCGGCAGGAGGGTGTGAAAACGCCCATCATGATGCTCACGGCCAAGGGCCAGAAGAGCGACCGCATCACGGGCTTCAACGCCGGCGCGGACGACTATCTTCCCAAGCCCTTCGACCCCGACGAGCTCTTGAGTCGTGTGCGCGCCATCCTGCGCCGCAGCGAGGCCTACCAGCCGACGGTGCTCGCCTACGGCGATCTGACGCTCGACCCCGGCAGCGGCAATTTGAGCTGCGGGAAGGACTCCATCCGCCTGAGCGGGCGTGAGCTCCAGATCATGGAGCTTTTCATGCGCTCACCGCGGCAGGTCTTTTCCGCCGAGCGCATCATGGAGCGCGTGTGGGGCTGGGATAATGAGGCGGAGATCAACGTCGTATGGGTGAACATCTCGAATCTTCGCAAAAAGCTCAAGTCCATCGGCTCGCACGTCACCCTGCAGGCAAACCGCGGCCTCGGCTACGTGTTGGAGGAGAGCGTATGATCAAGCGCCTGCGAAACCGCTTCATCAGTATCGCGATGCTCTCCGTCACGGCGGTGATGCTGCTGCTGACAATCATCCTGAACGTCGCGAACTACGTCTCGACCGATTCCGACCTGAAGCAAACGCTGACGCTCATCTACGAGAACGCGGGCACCATCCCCCACTCGCGCTTTCAGCTGCCGGACAGCGCCGACGCGCCGACACCGCCGGAAAATGACGGCGGCAGCGGCGACATCGCCCCCGCGCTGCCCGACGATGCGGACGATTCACAGACGCCGCAGGCCCCGCCCGACGACAAAATCGCGCGGCGTGAGGGGCCGTTCACGGCGGAAACGCCGTTCTCCACGCGCTTTTTTGTCCTGCACTACACATCAAGCGGCATGCTGACACAGGAAAATCTTGACAACATCGCCTCCGTCACGACGGATGACACGCAAACCTACCTCTCCGCCGCGCTTGTGCACGGCGCAGGGTATGGCTACTGCGGCAGCTACCGCTACTTTGTGGCGCAGGAGGACGGCGAAAATATCGCCATCTTCCTCGACTGCTACCACGAGCTGCGTGCGATGCGCGTGGTGCTCGTGTGGTCGCTGCTCGCCGATGCGGCATGCATCCTGCTCGTCTTTTTACTCGTCGTGCTGCTCTCGCGCCGAGCCATCGATCCCGTGGTGCGCAGCGCGCAGCAGCAAAAGCAATTCATCACCGACGCGAGCCACGAACTGAAAACGCCCATCACTGTCATTGCCACGAGCCTCAAGGTGCTCGAAATGGAGACCGGCAAGCAGAAGTGGATCGACAAGGCCATGGCGCAGACGGAAAAGCTCACCTCGCTCGTCAACTCGCTCGTCACGCTCTCGCGCATGGACGAGGAGGATTCGCCGCTCAAGATGGAGGACTTCCCCGTGAGCGACGCCGTGCGCGAAACGGCGGAATCGTTCACCGACATTGCCGCGTCGAAGGGGCACGAACTGCACCTTTCGATCACGGACGGCCTCACCTATCGCGGCGACGAGTACGCCGTGCGCCAGCTCGTCTCGATCCTGCTCGACAACGCGGTCAAATATGCACTGCCGGATTCCCCCATTGAATTCTCGCTCGAAAAGGCGAAGCGCGGCGTCGTCCTCCGCTCGTCGAACGCCTGCGGGGATGTCACGCCAGAAAACGCGCAGAAGCTCTTCGACCGCTTCTACCGCGCCGACCCGTCGCGCTCGTCGGGCAGTGGCTTCGGCATCGGCCTTTCGATCGCGCGCTCGATCGCCGAGGGACACCACGGCTCCATCCGCGCCATCGTGGACGACGGGAAGATCACCTTCACCGCCGAGCTCAAATAAACGGTTTTTGGGTAAAAAACGCTTCGCAGAAGTTCTGCGAAGCGTTTTCCTTATCAAAGGCTTTTCTTCCCACCCGTGACGGTCTCGATGGCGCAGGCGATAAACTTTTTCGCTGCGGGCGAGGCCTCCCTGAGCGACGGGACGGAGATGCCGAGCGTGACGAACTGCGGCGGGTCGAACGGGACCTCCGCCACCGTGCCGCTCCACTTACGCGAGATGAGCCGCTGGTTGAAGCTGACGCCAAGCCCCGCCTCGACCATGTTGTAGGTCGTGAAGCCGTCGCGCGTCGTAAAGCAGGTCTGCGGGTGCAGGTCGTGCTGCTCGAGCAGGCGGTCCTGATCGGTGTCGTGATTGGGCGAGGTGTGGATGAACGGCTCGTTCTGCAAGCGCATAAGCGGAAAGGCATCCGCCTCTGCCAGCTCGTGTCCGCGCGGCAGCCACGCGACCAATTCGTCGCGAAAGACCGGCAGCCAGTCGTACTTGTCGCCGTGCATCTGCGCGCCGAAGCAGCAGTCGACCGAGCGCTCGTTCAGCCAGCGCGCCATCTCGAGGTTGCCGCCCTCCTGCATGCGCACGGTCACGCCCGGATAGCGGGCGCGGAACGCCGTCAGGATCTCTGGCATCCACAGGGCCGAAATGCTGTAATAGCAGCCGATCGTCAGCGAGCCCTTTGACACGCCGCCGATCTCCGCGCTGAGCTGCTCGGCGTTGTGGTGCGCGCGCACGACCTCGCGCAGCAGCGGCAGCATGAGCTTTCCGTTTTCCGTGAGCTGCACGCCCTTTTTGCTGCGAAGAAACAGCGGAAAGCCGAGCTCTTCTTCCAGCGTGCCGATCATGCGCGTCACGCCTGACTGCGTGTAGCCCAAAAGCTCCGCCGTGGCCGTCAGGCTGCCGAGCTCTGCCGCGGCAAGGAACGCCTCGCATTTGACCGCTTCCATACGCCCTCCTATCCATGACTTTATATCATGTTTTTCATTTCAAATAACCGTTTGCGTCATGTTTTCTCTTATTCTACAATAGCAGTCAGAAACCGTCAATCCTGTTTTTGAAACGAGGTCTTTTTTCATGGAGCATCGTCTTTCTTTTTCCTGTGATTATCTCGAGGGCGCGCATCCCGCTATCCTGCAGCGCATGTGCGAAACGAATTTTGCGCAGGCCGCCGGTTACGGCACGGATGAATACTGCGCCTCCGCGCGCGAAAAAATTCGTGCCGCCTGCGGCGCGCCGAACGCAGAGATTCACTTCCTTGTCGGCGGCACGCAGACGAACGCGACCGTCATCGACGCGCTGCTGCGCTCTTACGAGGGTGTGATCGCCGCGGACACGGGGCACATCAGCGTGCACGAGGCCGGCGCCATCGAGTTCGGTGGGCACAAGGTGCTCACGCTGCCGCAGGAGAACGGCAAGCTCACCGCATCCCAAATCCGCACACTACTTGATCAGTACGAGGACGACGCGAACCGCGACCACACGGTCATGCCCGGGATGGTCTACCTCTCCCAGCCGACGGAGTACGGCACGCTCTATTCCAAAAAGGAGCTTGCGGCCATCAGCGCGCTCTGCCGCGAAAAGCGCCTGCCGCTCTATATCGACGGCGCGCGCCTTGCCTACGCGCTCGCCTGTCCTGAAAACGACGTGACACTGCGCGACCTTGCCGCGCTGTGCGACATTTTCTACATCGGCGGCACGAAATGCGGCGCACTGCTCGGCGAGGCGGTCGTCATTCCCCAGCCGGGGCTCATTCCACACTTTTTCACCATCATCAAGCAGCACGGCGCGCTGCTCGCCAAGGGACGGCTGCTCGGCATCCAGTTCGACACGCTCTTTACCGATGGGCTCTACGAGCGCATCGGCGCAGACGCCGTTCGCTACGCCGACGCTATCCGGCGCGCGATGGCGGAAAACGGCTATTTGCCCTGTTTCCCCTCCCCGACGAACCAGAGCTTCTGCATCGTCAGTGAGCAGCAGCGCAAAGAGCTCGCCGAGCGCGTGGACTTCTCCGTCTGGGAGCAATATGACGAGACGCACAGCATCATCCGCTTTGCCACAAGCTGGGCGACGCGGGAAGAGGATGTGAACGCGCTCTGTCGCATCCTGCGCGAGTGCACCGCGCAGGAAAAGGTAGCGTCCTAAAATCAAAAAAGAGCTTTCTCCGCCTGGAGAAAGCTCTTTTTCATTGTACTTTTGCTCAGTTCTTTTTCATCAGCTGTTCATCCTGCTGCAAAAGCTGCTGCGTGATGATATCGAGCTGCCGGTGCTTGGCCATGCGGTCGGCGATGTTGTTCTGCACCAGCTCCGTCTCCTGATGGCCGCGGAAGGACAGCTTAAGCAGAATCGGCGTCAGGATCGTGCCGCATACGACCGTGATGACGACCGGCGTCATCATCGCGGGCGACAGCACACCCATCGAAAGGCCGCGGTTGGCGACGATCAGCGCGACTTCGCCGCGGCAGGCCATGCCCACGCCGACCTGGATGCTCTCGCGCGTGGTGAACTGGCACGCCTTGGCGCCAAGGCCGCAGCCGAGGAGCTTCGAGATGATCGAAACAAGCAGCAGCAAAATCGAGAAGACGACCATGCCGCCCGTCAGACCCGTGATCTGCACATTGATACCGATGCTCGCGAAGAACACCGGCGTGAGCAGAAGATAGCCGAGGGGGTTGTACTTCGTCTGGATGTAGGTGCCCTTGGGCGTGCACGCGACGGCAAGGCCCGCGGCGTAAGCGCCCGTGATGTCGGCCACGCCGAAAAATTCCTCCGCGCAGTAGGCCATCACAAGGCACAGGACAAAGGCGAACACGGAGTTTCTGTGGCTGGCCCAACCGTGCTGACGCTTGAGCATCCAGCAGAAGATGCGGTTCGCGCCAAAGCCGACCACGAAGGCAAAGACGAAAAAGCCCACGATCTTGAGGAGCACCATGCCGATGCTCTCGTCACCGCCGGCAAGGCTGCAAACGAGCGTCAGGGCGATCAGGCCGAGCACATCGTCGATGAGCGCGGCGGCCAGGATCGTGTTGCCGACCTTGGTCTCAAGCTTTTTCATCTCCTTGAGCGTTTCGACCGTGATGCTCACGGACGTGGCCGTCAGGATGGTGCCGATGAAGATGTTTTCGATAAAGCCGGTGCTCTCAATGAGTCCCAGCTCATCCGCGCCCCAGGCAAGCGCCGTGCCCATGAGAAACGGCACGACCACGCCGAGGACCGCGACCATGAAGCCCGCCTTGCCGCTGTGCTTGAGCTCGTTGATGTCCGTACCCATACCGGCGGAGAACATCAGCACGATGACGCCAAGCTCGCTGAGCTGCTTGGTGAACTCCGTTTCCGAAAGAAGGCCAAGGCCCGCGGGGCTGAGCAAAAGGCCCGCAATCAGCGCGCCCACGACCTGCGGCATCTGAAACTTCTGCGCAATGAGGCCCAGAATCTTCGTGCTCAGCAGAATCAGCGCAAGATCCAGCAAAAAGTGATACGACATATTGATTTCCTCCCAAACTCTCTGATCTCTATCCAAATTCTTCCGTTTCATTTCGCGAGGCTCTATTCTAACTTCTTTTTTTCTTTTTTCAACAGTCAGAATCACCAAGGAAACGGAAGAATTCCTGCACAGCTCAGGCAAAATGCAATATATCTTTCATTTTTAACGTGAAATGTTTGCTTTGATTCCGTTTCCATAGCCGTTTTCACAAAAAGCAGCGTCAAATGCGGCGTTAAGAAGCCGTGAAATATGGACAGATTCATTGAATTTCTCTATGATTTACAAGGATATCGTCTATATTGTCCACATACCGCGCACATTTTGTCGCTTGCGCCCATTTTGCATCTTTTCCTGCATTTTGCGCATTTTCGTCGCACAATGCGCCGTTTCTCCCCTTGCCGCGGCGGCGCGGGCGTGGTAAAATCGGCCTTGTGACATGAACAAAGGAAAGGACGAGCCATGAATCAGAAAGAACTCAATGAACTGCGCCGGCGCTTCCGGCTCGATAAGAATAATTTCAGCCGCGTGTACGGCTGCTATGTGAACTCCAACCGTGAGATCATTGCGTGGGTCGATACCTCGATGGGCCTCATGCGGCAGGAGGAACAGGAGATGTACCTGGGCCTTCTCAAAAAGTCCCTCTCCGGCACGCTTGGCAAGAACCTCATCGACGTGGTGTTCTCCACGCAGCAGGTCGCCGACAGCGATGAGCACCGCCTCTTGCAGACTCTTCGCCAGACGGAGCTCAAGGACCCCGCCTCGCGCGAAACGCTCTGCCGCCAAATCATCGACTGCATCGACATGGGCGAGACAAACTATCTCATCCTCCTCGCCGCCGACGCCTACGATGTACCACACCGCAGCAAGGACGACGAGATCCAAGCCGACGCGTCGAGTGAGGTCTTCAAGTACTTTGTCTGCTCCATCTGCCCCGTCAAGGCCCCAACGCTCGAACTGCGCTACGACCTTGACCAGAGCGAGTTTCACTCAAGCTCTACCGGCTACATCGCGACCTCGCCCGAGCTCGGCTTCCTCTACCCCGCGTTCGACAACCGCACGTCGAACATTTACAATGTGCTGTTCTACTCGAAAAACGCCGCGGAGATCCATCAGGAGGTCATCGACGCGCTGTTCCACGTCGACCCGCCGATGTCTGCCGAGGAGCAGAAAAACGCCTTCGGCTCGGCGCTTGCCGACGCGCTCGACAAGGATTGCAGCTACGATGTCGTCCAGTCCGTGCACGAGCAGATCAGAGCGCGCATCGAAGATCACAAGGAGAGCAAAGACCCCGAGCCGCTTGAAATGACGGCGGGCGACGTCGGCGGCATCCTCGCCAACAGCGGCGTGAACGACGAGCAGATTGCGGCGTTCCAGCGCGAGTGCGATGAGCAGTACGGCGAGAACGCCGCACTGAACCCGAACAACATCATCGAGAGCAAGAAGTTTGAGATCACGACCCCCGAGGTCAAAATTTCCATTGCACCGGAGAACAGCTATATGATCGAAGCGCGCGTCATCAATGGCCGCAAATACCTCCTCATCCCCGCCGACGACGGCGTGGAGGTCAACGGCATCGGCGTGAACATCCCGGGTCTTGCAAAAGAGGAATAAGAAAAAAGGAGAGAGGCCGCGGCTTCTCTCCTTCTCTTTTTGACCATTTACGCCTTGCTCTTGTAGAGGTCAGCGATGATGTCGGCGCACTTGTCGATGCCGAGCTCGCCGCTGTCGAGCGTGATGTGGTAATTCTGCGCGTAGCCCCACTTCATGTTCGTGTAGAAGCGGTGATAGGCCGCGCGGCGCTTGTCCTTGTCGCGCAGGCGCTGCTCGGGCGACTGCTCGCGCTCGCCGTAGACCTCGACGATGCGCTTGGCGCGGAACGCCATATCTGCGTGGATAAAGACCTTGAGGCACTTGGCCTTGTCCTGCAAAATGTAGTCCGCGCAGCGGCCGACGATGACGCAGGGTCCCTTTTCGGCAAGCTCGCTGATGACGCGGCACTGAATTTCCCATAGGATGTCCTCGTTCGTCGGGCCGAACGCGCGGTTCGAGAGCGCTGAGGCCAAGAAGCCGCCGGGTGTGTACTCGCCCGCCTCCTTGACATAATTTTCTGCAAAGCCGCTCTCCTCGGCGATCTTCTGGATGAGCTCTGAGTCATAGCAGGGGATGCCGAGCTGCTCTGCAACCTTTTTGCCGACCGTGCGGCCGCCGCTGCCGAATTCACGGCTGATGGTGATAATATGATTCATAATACAGTTGCTCCTTCCGTATTGAGTTCCCGATACGTTTTTACAATCATAACCGCCGCAATGACGAATGTCAACACATCCGACACCGGCATGGAGTACAGCACGCCGTCAAGGCCGAAAAAGCGCGGCAGCAGCAGTGCAAAGCCCATGCCGAACACGACCTCGCGGATCATAGAGAGCATCGTGGACGAGAATGCCTTGCCCACGGCCTGCAAAAAGATGAAGCAGGCCTTGTTCACGCAGGCGAGCACCATCATGCAAAGATACGTGCGGAATGCCTTGATTGCAAAGTCCGTGTAGTAGCTGCTCTCGTTCGCCGCGCCGAAGACGGCGATGAGCTGACGCGGGAAGCCCTCGGCCAGAACGAGCGCAACGGCGCCGACGATCGCCTCGCAGAGCAGGAGCTTTGTAAAGAGCTCACGCACGCGCGTCTTTTTCCCCGCGCCCATGTTGTAACCTACGACGGGAATGCAGCCCGCCGCCATGCCGACGACGATGGAAATGACGATCTGGAAGAACTTCATCACAATGCCGACGACGGCCATCGGGATCTGCGCGTACTGCTCCTGCGAGAAAATTTCATCCAGCGCGCCGTACTTGCGCAGCATGTTGTTGATGGCCGCCATCGCCGCGACGAGGCTGATCTGCGAGAGAAAGCTCGTGATGCCGAGCGTCAGCATCCGGGTACAGAGGCTTGCGTGCAGGCGGAAGTCTCCCTTCCCCGGCTTGACGGTCTTCATGCGGCAGAGATACCACACCGCGAGCGCCGCCGTGACAATCTGGCCCAACACGGTGGCGACCGCCGCGCCCATCATGCCCCACTTACATTCAAAGATGAAGATGGGGTCTAAAATGATGTTGAGCACCGCGCCCGCGAGCGTGGAGATCATGGCAAACCGCGGGTCGCCGTCGGCGCGGATGACGGGGTTCATCGCCTGACCGAACATATAAAACGGGATGCCGAGCGAGATATAGAAGAAATACTCCTGCGCGTAATGAAAGGTCTCCTCGTTCACCGTGCCGCCGAACATCGAGATAATGGCGTCGGCAAAAACAAGGTACAGCACCGTCAGGACTAGGCTGCTCGCAATCGACAGCACGACCGCGCTGCCGACGCTCTTTCTCGCCTCTCCCACCTCGCCCTTGCCGAGCGAAATGCTGACGAACGCGCAGCAGCCGTCGCCGATCATCACGGCGATGGCGAGCGCCACGACCGTGAGCGGAAAGACGACGGTATTGGCCGCGTTGCCGTAGGAACCGAGGTAGCTTGCGTTGGCGATGAAGATCTGGTGACGATGTTATAGAGCGCGCCGACGAGCAGCGAGATGATGCACGGGACGGCGTAGCGCCGCATGAGCTTTCCCACGCGCTCCGTCCCCAAAAACTGGTTTGTGTTTTCCATGGCGGTCTTCCTCCTGCACATAAAAATAAGAGATGCGTTCTGCCGGATCAATCCGGACTTACGCATCTCTGCTGCACGATTTGACTATGAAGTTGTCTTCTCCCTCCTTTTTCCGTAAAAAAGCGTGCGGCGTTTCTGCAACCGGATTTACGCAGAAACGCCACACGCTGTGAATTGATTTTATCAAATTGTTTCGAGCATTTCAAATGTTTTTTGCGGCACGGGCCGCAAATTTTTATTTAGTCCTGCTCCATAAAGCTACGGATATAGGCGATCAGCATTTTCGCCGTGCCCTCAAAGCCGAGCACATCGCTCTTGACGGTCATGTCGTAGCCGCGGGCGTCGCCCCACTTCGTCTCGCAGTAATAGTTGTGGTAGGACTTTCTGGAGCGGTCGACCTCTTTGATCTCCTCGATTGCGTCCTCGGCAGACAGGCCCTTCTTCTCCATCACGCGGCCGACTTTGGCTTGCTGGTTGCCGCAGATGAAAATGCTCAGCATATTGGGGTTGCCCTTGAGCACCTGGTCGCCGCAGCGGCCGATGATGAGGAAGCTCTCGCCGTTTGCTGCCTTGTCACGCAGCATGGCGAACGTCTTTTCCGCCACGTTGACCTCAAGAGAATTGGAATACTTGCCGATGCGGCGCGAGGCAAAGAAGTTGACGGGCTTTTCGTCCATCTTGCGGATCATTTCCTCGCTGTAGCCTTCGGAAACGATCTCCTTTTCGATGGAGTCCTTGTCATAGAGCTTAATACCGAGCTCTTGCGCGATCATGTCGGCAATGTAATGGCCGCCGCTGCCGTGCTCGCGGCCAAGGGTGATGATGATCTGGTTTTTCATGGGATCGCACTCCTTTCCTTTTTCCGTTTACAGATAGCGCAGGAATAAGTAGGCCGTGGAGACTGCCATGACAATGATCGTCGCAGGCACACAGTACTTGCAGTAGCGGCCCCAGCCGATGGGATAGCCGCCCTTGGCCGAAGCCGAGGTACCGACGACGTTGGCGCTCGCGCCGATGGGCGTCGCATTGCCGCCGAGGTCCGTGCCGAGCGAAAGCGCCCAGGCAAGCACGCCGATATCCATGCCCTCTGTCGCGGCGATGGCGCGGATAACAGGGATCATGGTCGCGGCAAAGGGGATATTGTCGACAAAGGCGCTCGTGATGGCCGAGAGCCACAGAATGACGATCACAATAACCGCGATATTGCCCTCACTGACCGAGGTGATGAAGTTCGCGATCATGTTGAGCACACCTGTCTTTTCAAGGCCCGCCACGGAAACGAACAAGCCGATGAAAAAGAGCAGCGTCTTATAGTCCACGCCCTCAATGATTTCTATAACAGATTTTTTGCCGCTGGTCAAGCCCAAAACGATCAGCGTCAAAATCGCGACAATCACGCCGATGCACGCGACGGAAAGCTCCGTCTGCGCGTGCGTGATGAGCAGCACGACCGCCAGCAGGAAAACGCCTGCGCTCGCAAGAAATGCCTTCTTGTTCGTGATGGCCGTCGAAGGCTCGGGACAGGTGACAGGGCCGCCGTTGGCATGCTCGGCGCGCTCAAGTTCCTTGCGGAAGCAGAGCGTGAAGTAAATGAGCATGAACACAAAGCAGATCGCCACGACCGCGCCGGTATTTTCGATGAAGTCGAAGAATGTGTAGCCGAGCGAGGTGCCGATGATGATGTTCGGCGGGTCGCCGCACATCGTGGCCGCACCGCCAAGGTTCGCGCAGAAAATTTCAGACAGGATCATCGGCACGGGGTCGAATTTCATCGTCTGCGCCAGTTCGAGCGTGACGGTGGCGAGAAAAAGCACGACCGTGATGCTGTCGATGAACATCGACAAAAACGCCGAGAGCGACATAAAGCAGATGAGCAGCGGCACCGTGCGGTAGTGTACGAGCTTGGCAAGCGTCAGGCACAGCCAGCGGAAAAAGCCCGCCTTGCCGAGGCCCTCGACCATGATCATCATGCCGGCGATAAACAGGATCGTTGACCAGTTGATGCCAGCGGTGCTCTCCTCACTTGCGCCGTACCAGAATGTGCTCTGGAAAAACGCGCCGAGGTTGAGCGTCTCCCAAATGGCGCTCATCGAGCGCATGCAGACGCCGAACACCAGCACGAGCACGAGCGCGCCGCTCCCGAGCGTAATGTAATGCCGTTCAAACTTATCGAGGATAATAAGCAGGAACATAGTGACAAAAATGCAGATGGCAATGATCTGAGCAAACATGTTATTCCTCCCTGTGCTGTGGAATTCCCAGCGCGAGTCATTATATCGGTCTCTTACGCGGAAGCGAAATGTTATCTTGACATGGAGGATATGTCATTTTTCTATGCCGTCCGAATTTTCCTGATTTCATGCGGCTTTTCGACGGTGTTTACTTTTCGTCAAGGTTCTGTTCTTTTTTCCCGAATACACTTGCGCCGCCGCTTCGCTTCTGTTACAATCAGTCTTGCCGTCCGCAAGGTGCGGACGAATGCTTTTCTCTTCCGTCAAATTTTACGCAGTCAGGTTCCTCGCCGCCGCGCAGAACCCCACTTATTTTCTTTTTCAGAGGAGCTTGCTTTTTTATGAACATCAGCTACGACAGCTACCGCGTCTTTTATTACGCCGCCAAATTCCGCAGCTTCTCGCAGGCCGCCGCGGCGCTTTACAGCAATCAGCCCAACGTGACACGTATGATCCGAAAGCTCGAATCCGAGCTCGGCTGCGCGCTGTTTTTCCGCTCGCCGCAGGGCGTGCGCCTCACGCCCGAGGGGGAGAAGCTCTACACGCACATCGCCGTCGCGTTTGAGAGCATCGAGGCAGGCGAAGAGGAGGTCCTCTCCGACCAGAGCTTGCAAAGCGGTATCGTCCACATCGCAGCGAGCAGCCTTGCCCTGCGCACGCGGCTTTTGCAGGTGCTCGCGCGCTACCGCCGCGCATATCCGCACGTGCGCATCTGCCTGACGAACCACTCTGCCTCCCACGGCCTCGCCGCCGTGCAGAACGGCCTTGCCGACTTCGCCATTCTGGCAGAGGGCGCGTCCGTGCCGGATTCGCTCACGGCGCAGAAGATCGACGAAATTCAGGAGATCCCCATCTGCGGCCCGGCGTTTTTGGAGCTCACCGAGGAGCCCGTTTCGCTCAAAAGGCTTGCCGACTACCCGATCATCAGCTTGACGGAGGGGACATCGTCGCACGACTTTTATGCCGAGCTCTTCCTGCGCCACGGTCTTTCGTTCAGCCCCGATGTGGAGGTCGAGACCACGGCACAGGTGCCGCCCGTGGTGCAGAGCGACCTTGGCGTCGGCTTCGTGCCGCGCGAGATGCTTTACGGCACGCCGGAGGCAAGCGGTATCTACCCCATCACGCTCGAAGAGCCCATTCCTGCGCGCAGCGTCTTCCTCTTCCAGCGCAAGACACAACCGCTGAGCATCGCCGCGAAGAAGCTGCGGCAGATGCTGCTTGAAGATGCGCCGCAGGAGAGTGGAAAATAATCAGACAAAGTCCCGCCGGTTTCGAACCGGCGGGACTTCTTTCATATATGAATGCTTAATCGGCACGCTGCACGCGCTTTTCTTTGCGGTCAAGATAGAGGTAGAAGCCGACGTTCAGGATTACGCCGGCCAGCGTGGACACCGGCGCGGCAAGGCCAATCTTCGTCAGGCTCGCGTTCGGCTGGATGCTCATGAAGTACGCGAACGGTAGGCGGACGAGCAGCGTCTGAAT
>ERZ827450.2549-NODE-2549-length-14583-cov-2.729075_pt1 | contig 14583 bp, 12 predicted proteins | sample MGYA00519773_ERZ827450 | MGnify/ENA primary metagenome ERZ827450 (study PRJEB31778, sample SAMEA3449306) | human gut metagenome | biome: human gut; feature: human-associated habitat; material: faeces | place: United Kingdom | collected 2010/2012 ...
TATCAAAAAATATGATTATAATAATCAAAATAAAGTCTTTTACTTAATTATAGAACGGGAGTAGAATTAAGTAAATGCAAAAATAGAAGGCAAACTTCTATTTAACTCGGAGAGGAAGCTGTTATTATGAAAAAACACCGTTCGTTGAATGTTTTGTCAGGGCCGTTACTTTTTCTGCTTGTCCTGCTTATACTGGCACCTGTTATTGAATTTAAGCAGGCGGCCGCTATTGCCACGATTTTCTGGATGGGACTTTGGTGGGTGCTGCGTCCGGTAAATATTGCCGTAACCTCGTTGCTGCCGATTCCGCTGAACGCTATCTTCGGCATGGTGCCGATGGAGGGGATTATCAGCAAATACTTTTCGGAAATCGTCGTGCTGCTTGTCGGCAGTGATCTTATCAGCCTGGTGTGGGAAAAAACACATCTTGATAAGCGTTTGGCAATAAAAAGTCTTTGCGGCTTGGGAACATCGATGCGCGAGCAGATATGCGTCTGGCTGGTGGCTTCAACGCTGCTGTCCATCTTTCTGCCCAACGTCGTCGTTGTTATGATTCTGTTGCCGGTGGCTGTAAGCATGCTGCGATTTTTAGGGCAGCAGCAGATTACCAATAATCCCGTAGCAACACCGATTCTGCTGGCCATCGTTTGGGGCGCAGGCTTCGGCGGTTTTGGTTCACCCTTAGGCAGCAGTTCCAACCTGGTAGCAATCAGCTATCTGGAAAAGCTCACGGGACACGAATTCATGTATGTTGATTGGGTTATCCGCTTTCTGCCGCTTTTGTTCATCATCATGCTGCTTATTCTGGCTTATCTGCTGCATCTGCCGCTGCCTGTTAAACGTCTTGACGGCGGCAAGGAATACTTCCGTACTGCTTATGCGAAGCTCGGCCCGATGAGCCGCGGCGAAAAATTAGGACTGTGGCTTTTTATTCTGGCAACAGGTCTGGCCTTCGTCCGTCCGCTTTACGTGCAGTATCTGCCGCTGATGAAGCCTGCCTACGTTTTCTTCACCTTTGGCATGCTCACCTTTATGCTGCGCAACGAAACAGGCCAGCTGCTTCTGACCTGGCGTGAAGCTGAAAAGGGCATCATGTGGGGTATGATTTTTCTCTTTTCCGGTGGGCTGGCGTTGGGACAGCTGATTACGAAAACCGGTGCGGCAACGCAGATTGCTAAGGTAATTACGCTGCTGCCGTTGAGCGGAGGCTGGGAAACGATGTTCAGCCTGACGCTCTTTGCTACCTTCCTGACGGAAATCAGCAGCAATACCGCGGCGGCCTCCATCTCAATTCCGGTAGTACAAAGCATTTCGCAGCAGCTGGGGCTGAACCCCATTCCTTATATTCTTACTTCGATTGTTGCCGTTAACTGTGCCTTTATTCTGCCGGTGAGCACACGTGCCGTGGGTGTAACCTACGGCCTGAATCCTGATGATTTGCTGAAAAACGGCCTCAAGCTCTCAATAATCAGCATGCTGCTCGTAAGTGCGCTTGGCTGTATCTGCATGCATTGCTGGAGTCTTTTCAGTCATCTTTAAAGGAGCCTTCTTTGTTTACTCCCTTGTCATTGCTGGGATGGCGGGGGAGTATTTTTTGTAGAGAATTGCGAAGAAGTCTGCTTGAAAATGATGCAAAACAGCGGAAAAAAGAGGAAAATAGATTTTTTTTGTAAAATTGCTGATTTTAGTGCATTTTTTGCTATACAAACGCGGTTTTTTGTAGTAAAATCATATCACAAGAATTAAGGCGGAACGGAAGGTTCCACACATATGCTCAAGAAAGGTTGTGTTATTAAGGTAATGAACGAGCAATCCATGAATAGAAGTTTAAAGAACAGACACTTACAGATGATATCTTTAGGTGGCATCATCGGCAGCTGTTATTTTTTAGGTGCCGGATATGCGATTGAGCAGGCCGGACCTGCTATTATCCTTTCTTATCTTTTTGGCGGTGCAATCGTCTTATGTGTTATGCTGTGCCTGGCGGAACTGGCTGTAGCCAAGCCTATTTCCGGTTCCTTTGTTACCTATGCACGTGAGAATATATCCTCAACCTGGGCTTGCGGCGTTGGCTGGGCCTATTGGCTGAACTGGATGGCTTACGTGCCGTCTGAAATGATTGCTGCGGGTATCATTATGAATAATTTTGTACCTGCTGTCAGTCAGCTGTGGTGGGCGATTCTTTTTGGCCTGCTGGTGACTGTAATAAACCTGTTTCATGTTGATAATTTCGGTGAAAGCGAATTTTGGCTTTCTATGATTAAAATTGCTGCTCTTGTAGGCTTTTGCAGCGTTGCCGGTCTGATCGTTTGCGGTCTTGTCGGTGACCAGGGCTATTTAGGCGCTAAGGTGTTGCTTGGCCAGGGCGGTTTTGCTCCTCAGGGATATTGGCCGATTGTGCTGACCATGGTTATTATTCTGGTTAACTTCCAGGGTACCGAAATTATCGGTCTGGCTGCGGGCGAATGCAAGGATCCTGCTAAAAGCATTCCTATTGCGGTTCGTAATGTTTCCTGGCGTGTCATTGCTTTATATATCATTCCTATTACATTACTGCTGTCCATTATGCCGTGGGATAAGGCCAGCCTGAAGGAGAGCGTATTTGCCGCTGCTTTGGCGGAATACGGCTTTGACGGCTTAGCCTCTGCGATTGCCTTTGTTGTACTGGTTGCTGGCGTTTCCTGCGCCAACTCCGGCTTGTACGGCGGTGCTCGTGCTCTGCATGCACTGGCTCGCATGGATATGGCACCGGCGTTTTTGGGCAAGCTCAATAAAAACGGTATGCCGCAGAATTCCATTATCGTTTCTGTGTGCGCCTGCTGGGCAGTTATCGTTTTCTATACCTTTAATCCCGATTCTACACTGTATACTTATTTGCTGGCAGTATCCGGCTTTACCGGAGCGATGGCTTGGATTTCCATTTGCTGGAGCCAATATAATTTCCGCCGCCGTCTGATTGCCGAAGGCAAGGAGGATACTCTGAAGTATAAAACACCGTTCTTCCCGTATGTTACGCATTTCGGTATCTGGTCGCAGGTTTTCTGCCTGGCAGTAATTGCTTTGACACCGGATTTACGCCAAACGCTGTATGCGGGTATCCCGATGCTGGTAGTGCCGATGCTGTGCTATCGTTGGCGCAAGCATCACAAGAGCTTGGGTCAGACCAAAACTCAGGTTGCTATGGCTCATAAATCTTAAAAGTATATGGAGGTTGCCGCAGATGCGGCAGCCTCTTTTTATGTAATGCAAGAAAATATAAGAATATAACAGAGCCTTTTGAGTATAGTGCCGGAAGGTGTTATAATAGTTGTTAAAAGGAGATTGGTTATGCAATTAGTAGTAGATAAAATCGCCAAAGCATTTGGCATTCATGAAATATTTAAAGACGTCAGCTTTATGGTAGAGCAGGGCGAGCATGTCGGTCTTGTAGGCGTCAACGGCAGCGGCAAGACTACGCTGCTGCGCTGCCTGCTGCAGCCTGAATGGGTTGACAGTGGCGCAGTGAAGTTTGAATCCGGTATCAGCGTCGGCTATGTACAGCAGGGCTTTACCGATATCCGCGGCACTATCTGGCAGTTTATGCAGACAGCCTGCCCGGAAATCGGCAGTCTGCGCCAAAAGCTGGCACAGCTGGAAGCTGATTCCGGCAAGCTGCAGGGCGAAAAGCTCGACAGCTGCCTGGAGGAATACGGCCGCGTACTTAAACGTTATGAGTTTATCGACGGTTATAATTACGAAAACCGCATTAAGCGTGTGCTTATCGGTTTGGGCTACACCGAGGATTGGTGGCAGCATGACGCGGCAACGCTGAGCGGCGGTCAGAAAACACGTCTGATGCTGGCAGCAGCACTGGTGCGTAATCCCGACTTCATGATTCTGGACGAACCGACAAACCATCTGGATATTGTTATGACACAGTGGCTGGAAAAGTATCTGCAGGAATTTAAGGGCGGTCTGCTCGTTGTCAGCCATGACCGTGCCTTCCTCGATAATGTTGCTATGCGCATTCTGGAGATGGAGGGCGGCAAGCTGCAATCCTTTAAGGGCAATTACAGCCGCTATCTGGAGCAGAAGGCGATTCAGAGCAGTACGCTGACTGCTGCCTACAATGCGCAGCAGGATTATATTGCGCGCACTGAGGCATATATCCGTCGATTCAAGGCAGGCATCAAGAGTAAAATGGCGCGTGGTCGTCAGTCACAGCTGGACCGTCTGGAGCGCATTGACGCACCGGTGCAGCATGAAGAGTTTGAGCTGCGTTTGCCGCCTGCTGCCGAATGTGCGGACAGAGTGCTGATTATGGAGGACCTCACCATAGGCTACGGCGAGAAGGTGTTGGCCAAGGGAATTAACCTGACGCTGCGCCGCGGCGAAAAGGCTGCGCTTTTGGGTGCCAACGGTACCGGCAAAACTACGCTGCTGCGTACTATTCTGGGTGAAATCGCACCGCTGAAGGGCAAGGCCAAGATTGGCAGCAGAGTGCAGATCGGTTATTTTTCACAGAGCTATGAGCGATTAAACCCGGAGCAGACGCTGTTGGAAAACTTTGTTGTTGAATACGGCTTTACGGAAGAGCATACACGCTCGATGCTTGGCGGTATGCTATTCCACGGTGATGATGTGTTCAAAAAAATCGGTGAGCTGAGCGGCGGTCAGAAGGCACGCCTGGTGCTGCTGAAACTGGTGCTGGACGGCGCCAACTGTCTGGTGCTTGACGAACCGACGAACCATCTTGATATTATGGCGCGTGAAGCGGTAGAGGCTGCGCTGGAGGCTTTTGACGGCACAGTGTTGGTAGTAAGCCATGACCGTTATTTCGTCAACGAGGTTGCGGATCGCATCTGGGAGATTGAGGATTTAGAGGTCAAGGATTACAAGGGCAACTACGATTTTTACCTCGAAGAAAAGCAGAAAAAGGCTGCTGCTTTGGCGCAGGCACAGGAGGAAGCGGAAAAGGCTGCGGCCTATGCGGAGGCCCAGGCAAAAAAACAGCAACAGCAGGTTGCTGCTGCGCCGGCTAAAGCGAAAAAGCAGGAGGATAAAAAGCGCCGTTACAGTCCTGATGAGGCTGCGCGACTGCTGCCTAAGGTAGAGCTGCAAATTCGTGAGCAGGAGGCTATGATGGGCCTTTTGGAAAAGCAGATGGCGGACCCGGCAAATCACACCAGTCCTGAGCATAGTGCAGCTATGGCAGCAGAGCATGAGGAATACGAGCAAACCATTGCCGAGCTGATGGAAAAATGGGAGCTGCTGATGGAAGTGGCGGAGGATGCCTGATGGACGATAAAAAGTATATGCAGCTGGCACTGGTGGAGGCACGCAAGGCCGCAGAGCTTGGTGAAATTCCTATCGGCGCGGTGCTGGCGGACATGACAACGGGCGAGGTTATCGCCGCTGCGCACAATATGCGTGAAACGTGGCATGACGCAACGGCGCACGCTGAGGTCATCGTCATCCGTGAGGCCTGCGAGCGTCTGGGGCGTTGGCGTTTGAGCGGCTGTGCGCTGTACGTTACCGTTGAGCCTTGCCCGATGTGCAGCGGTGCCATTGTCAACGGCCGTGTCGACCGCGTTGTTTATGGCTGCCCAGATGTGAAGGCCGGCGGTGCGGAATCCATTTTCAATATCATTACGAATCCTAATCTTAATCACTGCGCGGAGGTTGTCAGCGGCATCTGTGAGGAGGAATGCGCGCAGGTGATGCGCGACTTTTTCCGCCGTCGCCGTCAGGAAAACAAGGCGAAGCGCAAGAGTGAAGCCGGCGCGCCGCAGGAATAATTTCGGCAGGCAGTTGCCAAGACGAGATTTTTCTTATATAATATTAATGTTAACCTGATGCGAATATATTCGCGCCAACAGAATAAAGGAGACGTAGCGAAGTGGTCATAACGCGGCTGACTCGAAATCAGTTTGCCGTTTGCGCGGCACGTGGGTTCGAATCCCACCGTCTCCGCCAACGAATTTCCTTCCCGCAGCTTATCAGGCTGCGGGATTTTTAGTGTGTAACATATTTATCATTTTGGTAGGTTTTATCGCCTATTAGTTAATTTCTTCTGCTTTTTGTTTGCCAAAGATGTCGCTAACTGTTAAAATGTCATACGAATGCTTTTGATTTTGGGGGATTATTATGACATCGGAAAAAATAATTGATATCTTAAAAAACGGTAAAATTCATCTGTCGTGCGAGCTGTTTCCGCCTAAGCAGGGCGCAGAGCTGCAAAACAGTCTGGAGATTGTCAACAAAATTGCAGCCAGCAAGCCGTCCTATATGAGCGTCACCTATGGCGCAGGCGGCAGCACGGTAGGCTATTCGGCAGCACTGGCCAAAAAAGTAGAGGATAACGGCATGCCGGCTCTGGCTCATCTGACTTGTGTAAAGGCTGATGAAGCAAAGCTGGCAGAGGTACTTGGACAGCTGCAGGGCTTTGGCGTAAAAAATATTCTGGCACTGCGTGGCGATATACCGGCAGATATGCAGGGCGAGGAAATCGGCAGCTTTGCCCATGCCAGTGAGCTGATGCGTTTTGTGAAGCAGCAAGGCGATTTCTGCGTCGGCGGTGCTGCTTATCCCGAAGGCCATCCCGAATCCGGTTCCTTGGAACAGGATATAGAAAACACCAAGTACAAGGTGGATGCAGGCGTTGACTTTTTAGTGACGCAGATGTTTTTTGATAATACGATTTTATATAACTATATGTTCCGCCTGCTGCGTGCGGGCATCAATGTGCCGGTAGTGCCGGGTATTATGCCGGTGACGAATGCCAAGCAGATTATCCGTATCTGCCAGCTGAGCGGTACTAAGCTGCCGCCGCAGTTCCGTGCGATGGTAGAAAAATTTGCCGATAAGCCGGAGGCACTGAAGCAGGCAGGTATCGCCTATGCTACCGGTCAGATTATTGATCTGATTGCCAATGGTTTTGACAATGTACACATCTATACGATGAACAAGCCGGAAATTTTTGCCGGTATTATGAATAATCTCGGAGAGATTGTAGATAAATAGTCTTGCGCTATGGCGCAAAAGTCAGGTTATTGTTATGGAATTTAAGCAAAAGGAAGCGCTGCGCTATCTGCGGGTCAAGCCGGGAGATAAGGCAGCAGAAATTTTAGTGGATACGGTTTATCTGAAGCTGCGCAATGAGGTGCAGGCACGCTATGTGCTGCAAAAGCATGCGATAACGGCAGATGAGGCAGGCGTAACGCTGGATTGCGGCGTACGCTTTCATTCGCGTGCGCTGGCGCGTCATTTAAAGGGTTGCGACACGGTACTGCTGATGGGCGCAACGCTCGGCAGCAGGGTGGACGCAGCTATCCGCCGCCTCGCACTTATCAGCGTTGCTGAAGGTGCGGCGGCTCAGGCTGTGGCAGCGGCGCTGATTGAAAGCTATTGCGATGAGGTGCAGGCGCAGGCTGAAACAGGCGGTCTGCTGCAGCGTCCACGTTTTTCTCCGGGCTATGGTGATTGGCCGCTGGAGGAGCAGCGCCAGCTGTTCGCAGTGCTGAACTGCGCCAAACGCATCGGCCTGACGCTGACGGACGGACTGATGATGGCTCCGTCCAAGTCGGTGACGGCAATCATCGGCTTATCGGAAGATGCTGCCTGCGTGCAGAATAAATGTATGACTTGCAGTAATATAAACTGTCCTTACAGAGATACTGATATTAAGAAAGTTTGAGGAGAAGATTTAATTTATGAATTTTAAGGAATTGTTAGGCAAGCAAATGCTGTTCTTTGATGGTGCCACCGGCACACAGCTGCAGGCACGCGGTCTGCAGCCGGGTGAGCTGCCAGAAAGCTGGAATTTTACACACCCCGATATTGTAGAGGCTGTGCATCGCAGTTATCTTGATGTAGGCTCCAATATTGTAAAATCCAATACCTTCGGCGCTAATCCGTTGAAGCTGGCAGGCTCCAGCCTGGATTGCAAGGAAACCATCGAAGCGGCTGTGGCGATTGCCAAGAAGGCCTGCGGTGGCAGGGAAAATAAATTTGTTGCGCTGAATTTGGGACCGACAGGCAAGCTGTTGGCTCCTTATGGCGATTTGCCTTTTGAAAAGGCGGTAGAGGCCTACGGCGAAATGGTACGTTATGGCGCTGCTGCCGGTGCGGATCTGATTCTTATCGAAACGATGAGCGACACCTACGAAATCAAGGCGGCGGTTCTGGCATCTAAGGAAAACTGTGATTTGCCGGTTTGCGTGACCATGACCTTTGATGAGGATGGCAAGCTGTTGACCGGTGCTACGGTTGAGGCTGCCGCTCTGATGTGCGAAGGTCTGGGCGTAGATGCCATCGGCTTTAACTGCGGTTTGGGACCGGTGCAGGTTGCTAAATTATTTCCGCAGATGCTGGCAGCAACCAGTCTGCCGCTGATTATCAATCCGAATGCCGGTCTGCCGGTACAGCGTGACGGCAAAACTTGCTTTGATGTCGGCCCGGAGGAATATGCGGAGCTGATGTACGAGCTTGCAGGCAAGGGGGCAAGCATCGTCGGCGGCTGCTGCGGTACAACGCCGGAGCATATTGCGCAGATGATTGCCAAATGCAAAACTCTGCAGCCCGGAGGTACGCGTGATTGCCGTCTGACGGCGGTATCCTCCTACGGCAAGGCAGTGCATCTTGGTGAAGGTCCTATAATTATCGGCGAACGCATCAATCCTACAGGCAAAAAGCGTTTGAAGGAAGCATTGGTCAACAGTGACCTTGATTATGTGTGCCGCCTCGGTCTGGAGCAGATTGGCGTAGGCGCGCAGATTCTGGACGTTAACGTTGGAACGCCGGGCATTGACGAAGCGGCAATGGCTGCGAAGGCTGTGCCGGCGCTGCAGGCGATTACCGATACCCCGCTGCAGATTGATACATCTAATTACGAAGCAATGGAAAGAGCGCTGCGCCTTTATAACGGCAAGCCGATGCTCAATTCCGTCAACGGCAAGGAGGACAGCCTGCAGCATGTGCTGCCGCTGGCTAAAAAATACGGTGCTGTGCTGGTTGCACTGTGCCTTGACGACAGCGGTATTCCAGCTACTGCAGCAGGACGTATCGCTGTGGCTGAAAAAATTATCGCCCGTGCGGCCGAATACGGCATTGAAAGCCGTAATATAGTTGTAGACCCGCTGGCACTGACTATTTCCACCGGTGCCGATAACGCGGCGATTGCCTGTGAGGTTATCCGCACGATGAAGGCACGCGGCATTAACACTGTTATGGGTGTTTCCAACATCTCCTTCGGTTTGCCCGGACGTGATGCTGTCAACAGCACCTTCTTCAGCATGGCGATGGCAGCAGGACTTTCTTGCGGCATCATCAATCCGCAGAGCAAGCCGATGATGGATGCTTATTACGGTTATCGTGCGCTGGCAGGCTATGACGAGGGCTGCAAGGAATACGTACAGCATTATGCAGATGCACCGAAGGCTGCGGCAACAACAGTAAGCGAAATGGGCCTTTACGATGCCATTGTTAAAGGACTGCAGGGACCTGCGCGTCAGGCAGCAGCCAAGGCTCTGGAAAGCGAAAAGCCTTTGGATATCATTAACAAGTATATGATTCCGGCGCTTGATTTTGTCGGCCACGGCTTTGAAAAGAAAACACTCTTCCTGCCGCAGCTTCTGATGAGCGCGGATGCGGCGAAGGCTGCCTTTGAGGTTATCCGCGAGGCTGTCGGCGTGGGCGAAACGCAGGGAGAAACGGTAATTATTGCTACCGTCCACGGTGATATCCATGATATCGGCAAAAACATCGTTAAGGTACTGCTGGAAAACTATGGTTATCGCGTGCTTGACTTGGGCAAGGATGTGCCTGTGGAAGCAGTTGTGGAGGCAGCTAAGAAAACAGATGCCAAGGTTGTCGGTTTATCTGCATTGATGACAACGACAGTAGGCGCAATGGAAGAAACTATTGCTGCGTTGCATAATGAATGTGACTGTCAGGTTGTTGTCGGCGGTGCGGTGCTCACGCAGGAATACGCTGATACCATCGGTGCCGAGCATTATGCACCGAACGCTGTCAGTGCGGTAAACTACGTCAACGAAATCCTGGGCAAATAATTTATATACAGATAATTTGAGGACTATCATGCTTAGCGTGGTAGTCCTTTTTTACGTTGTTTCGACTTTGGGGTCTTTAAGCAGGAAAAACTGCTCCCTCCCAAGAATTAAACAAATATCACCATGAACGGAGGGATGCTGCATGAACATTTACGTTTGGCGACACAACAAAACATATCACAGCCACAGTATGATTGAGGAGCCCTGCGTCAACAGCGAATTTTATCTTGATGCGATTGCTGTTGTGCTGGCACATGATTTGGAAGAAGCACTGACCAAGCTGGCGGAAGAAAACAAAGGCTGGCGCACGGAGGATCTGCGGCAGCTGCCGTGCAGCGTATATCCTGCATATAAGGCGGCAGTAATCTTTTCCGAGCTGCGCGGGATTATTCCGCATCTCTAAAAACAAAAAAGCCCGAATTCCCACATGAAATGTATGTGAGAATTTGGGCTTTTGCTTTATCTGCTTACCAGATGCTTTTTAAAATCGGCAGTAAAATCGGTGCCAGGATAGAGGTGCTGATGCCGGTAAGGGCAATCGCTACACCGCCGATAGCCAGCTGAACGGGGCTGACATTGGCGCAGACGCTGGTTCCGAGGCCGTGGCTGGAGGCGCCGATAGCAAGACCAGCAGCCAAATGGTTTTTGATTCCCAAAAGACGCAGCAGCTTGTGATTGAAGGTTGCTCCCAGCATGCCGGTGAAGATAACAGCAGCTGTAGTCAACGCCGGAATACCGCCGATGGTTTTGGAAACATCAATGGCGATTGGCGTCGTAATGGATTTGGGAATGAGCGAAAGCAGAACCTGCTCGCTGGTACCCATGGCCTTGCCGCAGAAGTAAACGACGATGATAGCCGAAAGAGTTGCCAGTGTAACGCCGCCGGCGATAGCACCGGCTTTGGCCATGATAATTTCACGGTTCTTGTACAGGGGCAGGGCCAGAGCGATGGTTGCCGGTCCTAAAAGAAAGTTAATGAATTCCGCACCTGCTTCGTACTGCTTGTACTCTACGCCTGGCGCCAGAACGATGACGGCGATGACCAGAGGGCAGGCGATAACGAAGGGCGGAATGATGTTCAGACTGAAGCGGTCGATGATGATTTCGCTGATAGCGTACAGAATAACCGTCAGACCGATGCCGAAGAGCGGTGAATTAAGTAAAGCGTCGGGAAAAAGCATCATTGACTCTCCTTTCCTTTGAGCATTGCTTCGATAAAGAAGGCTGTAACAGCCAGAACTACAATGCTGCAGACGATAATGGTAACGGTAATTGGCAGCAGCTCAGCTTTGATAACATCTACATATAATATAACGCTGACGCCTGCCGGTAAAAACAGCATACCCATTTTGGAAAGATGCCCTCGATGGAGCTTGCCGGAATAACGTTGCCGCAGAGAAGTGCCGTTAAAATAAGCATTCCCAAAAGAGCGGGCGGAAAGGGTACGCCGAGGGCGTTGATGATGAGCGTGGATACCCATTGCAAAAGCAGCAAAAAGGCAATACCGCGCAATAAGCTGGTGGGTGACATTTTGTTTCCTCCTCATAAAACATGACAAATAATATAATTATAGACCTGTTGGTGGAAGTACGCATAAAGGTCAAAACGGCCGGGGTGAGCCGATGGTCTTTGGGGTAAAGAGTACTTGGCCGACAGAACGACATGTTATTAATATTGCCACAAACATAACAATATGTCAACAAAATGACGGTGATTTTTCACTGAATTAACACAGAAAACTATTTGACTTTTTGACTTTTACTGATATAATAGCAATTAGAAAGTGAATAGTGGTCCGGAAATGGAAAAGAGTCAACTCCATTCGGTTATTGACCGCTATTGAACCTGATAGAAGGAGGTGCAGCGTGATGAATGAACGCTACAGTGAAGAGGTAAAGGCTATCTTGGAGGCTGCTCAGCAGCAGGCAGTTATGAACTATCACCAGGAGCTGACAACGGCACATGTTCTGGCAGCATTGTGCGGCAGCGACGGCTTCTTTAAATATTTGCTGCAGAGCCTGCACATTGATGAAAATGCTTTCAGCAAGGATGCTAAGGCTTTAGTACAGAAAATCCCCGGAGTCAAAGGTCAGGACCGTCAGCTGATGATGGGTACCGGCTTTGCCAGAGTAATGGCTATTCTGGGACAAAGTAAGGAAGAAATCGGCATCGGCCAGCTGGTTGCGGCTATGGCCAGTGACGGTGACAGCGATGTTGTATCGCTCTTCCGTAAATATGGTATAGACAAGAAAAAAGTTGAGGCGGCATTTATGCAGTATCAAAATAGCGAAGCAAATGATGAAACTAAAAAGACGCTGGAAAAATACGGCCAGGATTTGACGGCAAAAGCTAAAGAAGGCAAGTTGGATCCGGTAATCGGCCGTGATGAGGAAATCCGTCGTACGATTGAAATCCTTTCGCGTCGTAAGAAAAATAATCCGGTGCTTATCGGTGAGCCTGGCGTTGGTAAAACTGCCATCGTCGAAGGTCTGGCAAGACGTATTATTGCCGGCGATGTACCGGAAAGCCTGAAGAATAAAACTCTGTATGCTCTGGACCTGGCAGCTCTGGTTGCCGGTGCCAAATACCGTGGTGAGTTCGAAGAGCGTCTGAAAAAGGTATTGAAGGCTGTCAGCGAAAGCGCCGGTCAGATTATCATGTTTATTGATGAGCTGCATACCGTTGTCGGTGCCGGTGCTGCTGAAGGTGCTATGGATGCAGGCAATATCCTGAAACCGATGCTGGCACGTGGCGAGTTGCGCTGTATCGGTGCAACTACGCTGAACGAATACCGTAAGTATATTGAAAAGGACAGTGCGCTGGAGCGTCGTTTCCAGCCGGTAATGGTTAAGGAGCCGAGCGTTGAAGATACAATTTCCATTCTGCGTGGCCTGCGTGAGCGCTATGAGGTACATCATGGCGTGCGCATTAAAGACGCTGCCCTGGTTGCTGCTGCTGTGCTTTCTAACCGTTATATCAATGACCGTTTCTTACCTGATAAGGCTATTGACCTGGTAGATGAGGCTGCTGCCCGTCTGCGTACCGAAATTGATTCGCTGCCGACCGAGCTTGATGAAAGCAAACGTCGTATCCTGCAGCTGGAAATCGAAGCTCAGGCTTTGGGCAAAGAGGATGATGCTCAGTCCAAGGACCGTTTGACTAAGCTGAACGAGGAGCTGGCAAAGCTGCGTAAGGAAAATGACGAGCTTGTTAAACGCTGGGATGCAGAAAAGGCTTCTATTGCCCGCGTACGTGAGGTAAAGAAAGAAATTGATGCTGTGAAAAACCAGATGGAGCAGGCTGAGCGCGACTATGACCTGAACAAGATGGCTGAATTGAAATACGGCCGTCTGCCTGAGCTGCAGAAGGAATTGGCTGCTTTGTCCAAGAAGGATGAAAACGGCAATGATAATGTTATGCTCAAGGAAGAGGTTGACGAAGAGGATATCGCCAAAGTTGTCAGCACCTGGACCGGCATTCCTGTTGCTCGCTTAGGCACCGGTGAACGTGCTAAACTTGTTCACCTGGAGGAAATCCTGCACGAGCATGTTATCGGTCAGGATGAAGCAGTCAAGGCTGTCAGCGAGGCTGTTATCCGTGCGCGTGCCGGTATCAAGGATCCTAACCGTCCGATTGGTTCCTTTATCTTCCTTGGTCCTACCGGTGTCGGCAAAACCGAACTTGTTAAAAGACTTGCAGACAGTCTTTTTGACAGCCCTGATAATCTCATTCGCCTTGATATGAGCGAATTTATGGAAAAATTCAGCGTATCGCGTATTATCGGTTCGCCTCCGGGTTATGTGGGATATGATGATGCAGGCCAACTTACTGAAAAAGTGAGACGCAAGCCTTACAGCATTATTCTTTTTGATGAAATTGAAAAAGCACATAAAGATGTGCTTAACATTCTTCTTCAAATTCTTGATGAGGGCAGAATTACCGATGCACAGGGAAGAAATGTTAATTTTGAAAATACAATTATTATTATGACTTCTAATGCCGGCTCAACTGATTCTGCGTCATTAGGCTTTAATAAAACTGCAAATGATATTAACGCAGAAGTTACAATGAAAGCTCTTGAGCGTTTTCTTCGCCCTGAATTTTTGGGTAGGGTAGATGAGGTTGTTATTTTCAACCAACTTACTCATGATAATTTTGAAAAGATTGCCAAACTTATGCTTGATGAACTTGTTGAAAGCCTTAAGGATAAAGCTATTACTACGACTTATGATGAAAGTGTTCCTGTTTATCTTGCAAAAAAAGCATTTGGCTCCAAGAAAAATGCAAGGGGACTTCGCGATTGTGTAAGGCGTGATGTTGAAGAAAAGCTTGCAAATGCAATAGTTTTCAACCAAGATGAAGATATTAAAACACTTGCAATTTCAACTCAAAATGATGAAATAAAAATTAAAATAAATTAAATTGCAAAAAAGACTTGACATTTCATCGCTCGTTATGTATAATAATGAGCGTTGTAACGCGGGTGTAGTTCAATGGTAGAATCCCAGCCTTCCAAGCTGGTCGTGTGGGTTCG
>ERZ827450.2568-NODE-2568-length-14480-cov-3.983362_pt1 | contig 14480 bp, 10 predicted proteins | sample MGYA00519773_ERZ827450 | MGnify/ENA primary metagenome ERZ827450 (study PRJEB31778, sample SAMEA3449306) | human gut metagenome | biome: human gut; feature: human-associated habitat; material: faeces | place: United Kingdom | collected 2010/2012 ...
CTTCGGTGACCGGGTCGCTCAACGAAGCGACGTGGCGTTCGAGCGCCGCGGTGGTCTCCTTCTCGCTGATCTCGGTGATGTTCTGCTGTTGCAGGGCGAGGTTTTCGCGCAGAGCGTGCCGCGATATGGAATCCTGCCCGATGTCGTTGAGCGACCGCAGCATCTCCCCGGCGTATTGCAGCGAGTTGTAGTTGTCGGCGAGGATGGTTCCCGTCGCCCGCGACAGCTGGCGGACGTAGCCGACCGACTGGATGCCCAGCAGCAGGATCATGGTGAAAAGAATGCCGATGCCCAGGGTGATTCTCCTTTGTATTCTCATGGCTTATGAAAAAATGAAAAGGTCGATGTTCATGCGCGACAGCCGGACGGTCAGACGCCGCAGGCGGATTGCGCTTTTCAACAGCGAAAATAGTGAAAATTCGGGACGCCCGATGCAGACGATGTTTATTTTTTGCTCCCGGCACACTCCGGCGATGCTCTCCACCGGGGAGTTCGAGCGTATGCGGCGGACCTCGCCGCCGAGTTCCGTGGCGAGGTTCAGGTTGTTGATCAGGTAACGCTGCCGGGCCAGCGGAATGCGGTCGTCGGCCTCGCGGTCGCCCTGCACGTAGAGCACCGTGAAGGCGGCGTTCAGGTGCGTGGCCATGCGCGCCGTCTTGCGGATGACCCGGCGGGCGCGTTTTTCGGAGGAGTCGATCACGGCCAGCAGTTTGTCGCGCCGGAAGGTTTCGGAACCGGTCACCTCGCTGTCCACCTTCTTTTCCACGCGCAGCGCCACCTCTTTCAGCGCCAGTTCGCGCAGTTGCAGCAGGTTGTCCTGCGTGAAGAAGTTGCCGAGCGCCGCGGCGATCTTGTCGGGGCGGTAGATCTTTCCGGCTTTCAGCCGTTCGATCAGCTCGTCGGCCGTGAGGTCGATGTTCACCACCTCGTCGGCCATCGCCAGCACGCTGTCCGGGACCCGCTCGCGGATCTCGATGCCCGTGATCTCCTCGACGACCTCGTTCAGCCCCTCGATATGCTGGATGTTGACGGCCGAAATGACGCTGATCCCCGCGTCGAGAATCTGCATCACGTCCTGCCACCGCTTGGGGTTTTCGCTCCCCTCGATGTTGGTGTGGGCCAGTTCGTCCACGACGACGATCTCGGGGCGGAGGTTGACGATGGCCTGCGTGTCCATCTCCTCCAGTTCCTTGCCCTTGTAGAAGAGTTTGCGGCGCGGCACGAGCGGAAGCCCTTCGACAAGGGCTTCCGTTCCGGCGCGGCCGTGCGTTTCGATGTAGCCGATGCGGACGTCGACGCCCGCGTCGAGCAGCTGGCGGGCCTCTTGCAGCATGCGGCAGGTCTTGCCCACGCCGGCGCTCATGCCGATGTAGACCTTGAACTTGCCGCGGTGCGAACGCCGGATCAGTTCCAGAAACCGCTGAACGCTGTCCTGCCTCTCCATCGGTTACATCCGGAAGGAGATGCCTCCCACAAAGTTAACGTCGTCCAGGGCCGGATTCCAGATCAGGTTGGTGAAAACGCCGACCGACATCGAATCCGTCCCTTTGATGTTCCATGATTTTCCGGCATTGAGGAAGACGTTCTGCACGCAGAACCCGCGGTCTCCGGTGAGGTAGGTCGCGGCGGCGTTCCAGGGAACCATGCCCACGCCGGCCTTCATGTCGACGGTCTTCACCGTGAACGGGCAGGCCGCCTCGAAATACGAGGCATAGGCGCGTTCGCCCTTGTGGTTCACGTCGGCCGCGCCGAAGAGAACCGTGTACCACGACAGCGTGACGGGGACCTTTTCCGAAACGACCCAGCTGGCGCCCACCTCGATGCGGTGGGGCGAACGGCTGTCGAAGACGAAATAGCGGTCGTCGGCGTGTCCGGTCCAGTAGAGGTCGGCCACCGAAAGGGTCACGGGTCCGAGCGCGTAGGCCAGTGTGAGGTCCATCTCCTTGTAGGCGCTGTCGAAATCGACCGAACCCCAGGCCGTCGCCGAGAAGTTTCCGGCGCTCATCGTCAGCGACGGCTGGAAAGCCGGGCCGCTTTCGCGGACGCCGCGCCATACGTAGGTGCTCACCAGGTCGGTTCCGCCCGAGAATTTCACCCCGCGCTCCCGGGCGCAGAGGTCGGCGGTCAGAAAGATTGCCAAAGCGGCGATCAGAATGAATACCCAGCGTTTCATCTTTTTATCTATTTTCATGGTTTGCGATTAGTTTTCGTTCAGTTCTTCCAAAGCGACGTTCAGGCGCAGCACATTGACCTTCTCCGTGCCGAAAAGCCCCAGCCACGGTTTTTGGGTCAGCGAGTCGACCAGATGCCGTACCGTAGCGATGTCCAGCCCGCGGGCCTCGGCCACGCGGCGCACCTGCACCTGCGCCCCGCGGGGCGAGATGTCGGGGTCGAGGCCCGAGCCGCTGGCCGTGACCATCTCGGCGGGAACCTCCGCACGCGAGAGGTAGGGATGCGCCGCGAGAAAGTCCTGCACGCGCTGTTCCACCCCGGCGAGGTGCTCGGGGTTGGTCGTAGCCTTGTTGCTGCCGCCCGAACCGCCGCCGTTGTAGTCCACGGCCGAGGGACGGCTCCAGAAATAGCGGACATCGGTGAACCGCTGCCCCACGTTCGCCGCGCCGACGACCTGTCCGTCGAGCGTTACCACGTCGGCCTCTCCGCCGTTGGGGCCTGCGACGGCCGACACGCCGCGCAGCACGAGGACATATCCCACGCCGAGCACGATACACATCGCCAGCGTTATTTTGAGTGAAATCCAAAGGTTTTTCATAGTTGAAGCAATGCTTTAAAAGAATACGCTTATTAACATGTCTATCAGTTTGATGCCGACGAACGGGACGATCACGCCACCGAGTCCGTAGATAAAGAGGTTGCGGCGCAGCAGGGCCGAGGCCCCGATCGGTTTGTAGGTCACGCCGCGCAGGGCCAGCGGGATGAGCAGCGGAATGATCAGGGCGTTGAAGATCACCGCCGAGAGAATGGCGCTTTCGGGCGAGTGGAGGTGCATGACGTTCAGCGCGCCGAGCGACGGAATCGAGGCGATGAACAGCGCCGGGACGATGGCGAAGTACTTCGCGACGTCGTTGGCGATAGAGAAGGTCGTGAGCGTGCCGCGCGTCATCAGCAGCTGTTTGCCGATCTCGACGATCTCGATCAGCTTCGTGGGGTCGTTGTCCAGGTCGACCATGTTGCCCGCCTCCTTGGCGGCCTGCGTGCCGCTGTTCATGGCCACGCCCACGTCGGCCTGCGCCAGTGCCGGGGCGTCGTTCGTGCCGTCGCCCATCATCGCGACGAGTTTGCCGCTTTGCTGTTCGCGTTTGATGTACTCCATCTTGTCTTCCGGTTTGGCTTCGGCGATGAAGTCGTCTACGCCGGCTTTCTCGGCGATGTATTTTGCCGTCAGCGGATTGTCGCCCGTGACCATCACCGTTTTGACGCCCATCCTGCGCAGGCGGTCGAACCGTTCGCGGATGCCCGGTTTGATGATGTCCTGCAATTCGATCACACCGGTCACTTTCTCGTTCTCGCAGACCACCAGCGGCGTGCCGCCGTTTTCGGAAATTTTCTTTACGGTCCGTTCCACCTCTGTGTCGAACGGGTGTCCCGCCTGTTCGACGATCCTGCGGATCGCCTCGAAGGCTCCTTTGCGGATCCGGCGTCCGTCCGCCAGGTCGGCGCCCGAGCATTTGGTCTCGGCCGTGAATTTGATCATACGAGCACCGGCTATTTCCATGTCGTTGATCGTCACATTCTGCGAGCGGCCCAGTTCGAGGATAGATTTGCCTTCGGGCGTCTCGTCCGAAACCGAAGAGAGCATGCAGGTCCGGATCAGCTGCGCCGGGTCCGTGCCGGCTATCGGATGGAACCGGGTGGCCTTGCGGTTGCCGATGGTGATCGTACCGGTTTTGTCCAGCAGCAGCGTGTCGACGTCGCCTGCGGTTTCGACGGCGCGGCCCGATTTGGTAATTACGTTGGCCTGCAGCGCACGGTCCATACCGGCGATGCCGATGGCCGAGAGCAGTCCCCCGATCGTTGTCGGGATCAGGCAGACGAACAGCGAGATCAGTGCGGCGATCGTCAGGTTCGCTCCCACGTAGTCCGCGAACGGTTTGAGCGTGGCGCAGACGATTACGAATACCAGCGTGAATCCGGCCAGCAGGATCGTCAGTGCGATTTCGTTCGGGGTTTTCTGGCGCGAAGCGCCTTCGACCAGTGCGATCATTTTGTCGAGGAAGCTCTCGCCGGGCTGTGCGGTGACTTTGGCGCGGATACGGTCCGACAGCACCTTCGTACCGCCCGTCACCGAACTTTTGTCGCCGCCCGCTTCGCGGATCACCGGTGCGCTTTCGCCCGTGATCGCGCTTTCGTCGATCGAAGCCAATCCTTCGATGATCTCGCCGTCGGCGGGGATCGTGTCTCCGGCGACGCATTCGAAAATATCGTTTTTCTTCAGAGCGGAACTGCTGATGATCTGTACGGAACCTCCCGCAACCAGTTTGGCGGGAGTCTCCTCGCGGGTTTTGCGCAGCGAGTCGGCCTGCGCTTTGCCGCGCGCTTCTGCGATCGCCTCGGCGAAGTTTGCGAAGAGGAGTGTTGCGAGCAGCACAAGGAAGATGACGAGGTTGTAGCCGAACGTACCCTGCGACGTGTCGCCCGATAAGAGGATGTAGAACAGCATCGTCAGCATCATCGCCGTCACGATCTCCACGGTGAACATGATCGGGTTTTTGATCATGGTGCGCGGGGCGAGCTTGCGCACCGAGGCGCGGAGGCTTTCGCGGAGCAGCTGTTTGTCGAACAGTTTGTTATTTTTTGTTTTCATGTCGTTGTCTGTATTATATTTCAACGGTAGTTTGCTTGTGCGGTCCGGTCGGTGCCGGGCTGCATCAGAAACCGAGGTAATCGGCGATCGGACCGAGCGTGAGTGCCGGGAAGAACGAAAGTGCGGCGACGATCACGATTACGGCGAAAGTCATCACGGCGAAGGTCATCGTGTCGGTCTTCAGCGTGCCGGCGCTTTCGGGAATGAATTTCTTGTTTGCCAGCAGTCCTGCGATGGCGACCTGTCCGACGATCGGGAAATAGCGGCCCAGGATCAGCACGATGCCGCACGAAATGTTCCAGAAGGGGGTGTTGTCGCCCAGGCCCTCGAAGCCCGAACCGTTGTTGGCCGCCGACGAGGTGTACTCGTAGAGCATTTCGCTCAGGCCGTGGTACGACGGGTTGTTGAGCCAGCCCAACGACGGGTTGTGCGCGATGAGTCCTGCCGCGAGTGCGGTACCCACCAGGATGATGAAGGGATGCAGCAACACGACGAGCGTCGCGATTTTCATCTCCCGCGCCTCGATCTTTTTTCCGAGGAATTCCGGCGTGCGTCCGACCATCAGCCCGCTGATGAAGACGGCGATAATCAGAAAGGCATAGTAGTTCATAAAGCCGACGCCCACGCCGCCGAACCAGCAGTTGATTTGCATGTTCAGCATCTGGAGCATACCGCTGAGCGGGGTCTGGCTGTCGTGCATGCTGTTGACCGAGCCGTTCGAAGTGACGGTGGTGGTCATGCCCCACATGGCCGATGCGGCCGAACCGATACGTACCTCTTTGCCTTCCATGCTGCCCATATCTTGCGAAATGCCCATCCCGGCAATTTGCGGATTTCCTCCCATTTCCTGATTGACAGAGACGGTTATTCCGACCAGGTAGGCGAAGAGCATGACGCCGTAAATGGTCCAGGCCAGTTTGCGCCGTTTGAGGTAGAAGCCCAACGCGAAGACCATCGCCATCGGCAGAATCAGGATCGACCAGCATTCGAGCATGTTGGTGAAGGCGTTGGGGTTCTCCAGCGGATGGGAAGAGTTGACGCCGAAATAGCCGCCGCCGTTGGTGCCGAGCTGCTTGATCGGTACGATTGCCGCGGTGGGTCCTTGTGAGATTACCTGTTCGGTACCTTCGAGCGTGGTGAGGTGCTGCTGTCCTTTGAAGGTCATCGGCGTGCCGTTGATGATCAGCAGGATACCGACCAGCAGGGAGAGCGGCATCAGGATACGGGTCGTGCTTTTGACCAGGTAAGCCCAGAAGTTGCCGATCGTCTGGGTCGTTTTAGCGGCCATGGCCTTAAAGACGCCGGCCAGTGCCGCCATGCCGCAGGCTGCCGTGATGAATTGGAACAGCATGATGACGAACAGCTGCGTAAAATAGCTCAGGCCCGTCTCCCCGCTGTAGTGTTGCAGGTTGCAGTTGACCATGAAGCTGATGCAGGTGTTGAACGCCAGATCGGGACTCTGGCCCGGATTACCGTCGGGATTCAACGGCAGGATACCCTGTGAAACGAGCAGGATCATTCCCCAGAAGAACCAGAAGAGATTGACGATGAGCAACGCCTTGAGGAACTGTTTCCAGTTCATCTCCTCTTCGGGGTTGATTCCCGAGAATTTGTAGATCCAACGCTCTATGGGAGCCATGAAGTCCGACCAGGTCTTCTCTCCCTTGTACACTTTTGCGATGTAGCGTCCCAGCGGATAGCTCAGCCCCACGAGGCAGACCAGTTGCAGGATGACGCCCAGGATTTCGGTATTCATTTATTCGTTTTGTTTTGTCGTGCCGGATTTGCGGTGTCATACCGTTCCGGCATTTACGGGTTAACGGAATTTTTCGGTGGCGCGGCCGTCAGAATTTTTCGGGCCTTACCAGTACATACATCAGATAGATGAAGATCAGGATGCTGATAATTAGTAAAATCGTATACATTTCGGGTCTCCTTCCTTAGATTTTGCCGAACCAGTCGACGCATTTGAAAAAGAACCAGTAGCAAAGGGCTCCCAGTCCGCATAAGAGTAAAAACATCAGTAATCCATTCATATCGTATTCGCATTTGAGTTTGTTTCGCGGCAGGGTGCTGCCAAACGGATGCCAGATGCAATGATTAGAGTGTATAGTATTGTTAATCAGTTATTTGATTTGGAGGAGTGTGTTGTTTGGAAAATAAAAAACCCTACCATTTTGGTAGGGTCAGCTTTCCGGAATGGAAAGGATCGTTCGATAGCAAGAATCGTTATTATGTGCATGGGCCGCTTTACACTTCGGTCGTTCCATGCCTCGGCAGTTCCGAGTCCGTATACGGTCCTCCCGGACAATCCGTATCGGGGTATCCGGAACCTTGCGTATTGATTGTTTCTGATACGGATTCTCCGGAGTATCGTGCGTCCGGAGGAGCGTGGTGCCGATAACAGGCGGGTATTATTCCGAATCGTTTCGGACGAAAGTCATCCCTCGCAGCGCATCGTCTGAATAGACGTGCAGCGAATGGGCCGTGGCACTCAGGCAGGTGATGCGGTGAATGTGGTTGTCGAAACGGCCCGGGTGGCCGATGGCGGCGAAACCCTCCTGTCCGTTCACGCGCACGACGTTCGCGAGCTTCAGCGCGGTGGGGCCGGCCTGTTCGAAAATCTCGACCTGGAACTCGCCGTCTGCGAAATAGTACCCGGCGAATTGCGGATGGGCGTGGATCGAGGTGCGATTGCCCGCTTTCCAGCTCATCACGATGGCTTCCCAGTGGGTGCGGGGGCACCGTCCGAGGTAGGTGCGCAGGTACGATTCGTCCGAAAAGCGGTCGAAGGCATCGAGGGGGTGAGTGGCGAGCCACCCCTGGACATAGGTTTTGATCCGGGCGGCAAGCGCCTCGTCGATCGTGGCGTCTGCACAGAAACCGAGTAATCCGGTGAAAAACGGTTCATACCCCTCGGTTATTCGGGGTTGCAACGGGTAGCTGTCGGCCAGCACGGGAGTCTTGATAGCTTGCATAGCGGCGGGATTTATCCTTTTTGCAAAGCTAATCGCGGATCGGGCCGTTTCCATACGCTTAAATACCCAATTCGGGGGAGTTGAAATACTGAAAGTATTATGTAAAAAGGGGCAGGAGCGTTTCGCCCGGAGAAATTCCCGGGATACCGGTACCGTGATGGGGGCGCATCTCCGGTAACCGGAACAATACCCGGTTCCGGCGTTGGTAACGAGTCGGCCTACAAACCGTACTCCTCGATTTTGCGGTAGAGGGTGGTCAGGCCGATGCCCAGCAGGCGTGCCGCTTCGGTTTTGTTGCCGCCCGTGTGGCCCAGCATCCGGGCGATGTGCTGCTTTTCGATCGCCCGCAGCGAGAGCGGCAGTGTGCTGTCGTCCGACGCGGGAGCGCCGTGTTGCAGTTCGACGGGCAGGTCTTCAGCCCGGAGTACACCGTCCGAAGCCATAATCATGCTGCGTTCGACCACGTTGCGCAGCTCACGGATGTTGCCGCGCCACGGATGGCGCCGCAGGAGCTCCAGGTAGCCGGGCTCGATCGTTTCGACGGGCTTGTCCATCTTCGCGGTAAAGACGTTCGTGAAATGGCGGGCATACTCGTCGATATCGGACGGACGTTCGCCGAGCGAAGGCAGTTTGATCTGGAAAACGGAGAGCCGGTAATAGAGGTCTTCGCGGAAGTTGCCCGCTGCGATCTCTGCGGGCAGGTCGCGGTTGGTCGCGGCGATAACGCGCATGTTGACTTTCGTGGGTTTCGTTTCGCCTACTTTGATGAATTCTCCGCTTTCGAGCACCCGCAGCAGTTTTGCCTGCAGGTCGACCGGCATTTCACCGATCTCATCGAGGAAGAGCGTCCCGCCGTCGGCCTCTTCCATCAATCCCTTTTTATTTTTTGCCGCTCCGGTAAACGCTCCTGCCGTGTGTCCGAACAGTTCGCTTTCGAGCAGGTCTTTCGCAAATGCCGAGCAGTTGACCGCAACGAATGTCCGGTCCTTTCGTTTGCCGGCCCGGTGGATCGCCTGTGCGAAAACCTCTTTGCCGGTGCCCGTTTCGCCCGTAAGTAAAACCGAGGTATCGGTACCGGCCACCTTACGGGCCAGCTCGACTGCCGCGCGCATCGGCTTGGATGAGCCGATAATCGCATCGAAGCCTTGTCCCGTACTCCCGGCGGCCGTTGCGGCGTTGCGGCGGCGGTTCGTCCGGGCCTTGTCGACCGCGCGGCTCAACAGCGGAATGATCTTGTTGTTGTCATCCCCTTTGGTGATGTAGTCGAATGCGCCGTTCTTGATCGCCTGTACGCCGTCGGGGATATTGCCGTAGGCGGTCAGCAGGATCACCTCGCAGTCGGGTTCGGCCTGTTTGATCCGGGTTACCATCTCGACTCCGTTGCCGTCGGGCAGTTTTACGTCGCACAGTACGACTTCCGGGTGCGTACGTTCGAGTTGGCGCAGGCCCGTCGTACAGTTTTCCGCCTGGATCACCTCGTAGCCTTCGAGGCCGATGATGCGGGAGAGCAGTCCGCGAAGCTGGGTTTCGTCGTCGATAATCAGGATTTTAGCCATCTGTTTTACGCCGAAGAAAAGGATCGGTTCGGAGCAAAGATAGAAAAAACGGACGTATTTTGCAGGAAAATGGCCCGTGAGGGTGTGAACGAAGCGAATTGCGGCTATCTTTATCCCTGAGCCGTCCTTGGCTGCTGACCTGGAGCTGCACAACCTGTCGCTTGTGTCCTGTGTGACCGGTGACCCGGAAGTTGCCCCTATACGTCATACATCGGCCGGGAACGGATCGGAAACTGATTGAAAACAGGTCGGGATCGGTCCGGAACAGGTTGGAATACCGGACAACGAACGGCGATGGATTGCAGGGAATGAGCCAGGCTTTGGAAATGAATAGAAGTAAATGAATTAGTAATCGGGACGGTTATGGATGAAATGAGAATGAAGCAGCGGCAGGAACCGGAAGTCTTTTATTATGACTATGCCACTCCGCTCGGCATGTTACGGATCGAAGAGAACGGTCGCGGCCTTACTGCCGTTTCGCCGGTGAAACCGGAGTGTGCCTCGTGTCACACCGGGGCCGAGTCGTTATCCGGGAATGGAAACGGTGCGGATATAGCACGGTGCCGCATGGACGAGACGCCGCTGATTCGTCGTGCCGCGGCGCAGTTGCAGGAGTATTTCGCCGGTAAACGGAAAGTATTCGACTTGCCTCTGGCCCCCGAAGGAACCCCGTTCCAGCATCGGGTTTGGGCCGTGTTGCGTTCGATTCCGTACGGACAAACGCTCACTTACGGCGAAGTGGCTGCACGGGCCGGCAATCCGAAAGCCTCGCGGGCTGTGGGTATGGCCAATAACCGCAATCCGCTGATGATTATCGTGCCGTGCCACCGGGTGATCGGCGCTGGAGGAAAATTGGTCGGGTATGCCTGCGGACTGGATAAAAAGGAGTTTCTGCTGAACCTCGAACGCGGACATTCGGAACTGTCGGGCAGGCTTTTGTGAAAAAACAGGGAAAAAAGCGGCGGGAAGCCTAACGGCAGTAAATTATTCTATCTTTGTCCTTGAAACAGAGCCGGTCAAAGAGATTTCCCGGCTGAAAAACCGAAGAAAATGAAAAGGGACAATTGTGTACGCATGTTTTTGGCAGCGGCGCTTGCGGTCGGACTGGTGTCGTGCGGTGGGGCCGCAGGTCCGCAGACCGTTACCGGAGTTGTGGTGGACGCTTCGATGAACAACATCATGGTCCGGACCGATGCGGGGGATACGGTGGACATCAGCACGATGGATACCGATCCGGCAAAGGTGCCGGGTGTGCTGATCGACGATTCGGTGCGCGTGGTATGCGCCGGCAAAGCCGTGGACGGAGTGAAGGTGCTGACGGCGCAGGAGCTGACTGTGACCGTCCATTCCCCCTATTATTACATTCAGGGGACATGGCTCGAACCCAATCCGATCAAAGCCTCGGAGATGCAGGGCGTTACGCTCGAGGCCGACGGTTCGGCCGTATCGGTGGGTATGGCTACGTTGCAGTTCAAAAATTGGAGCCTTGCCGACGGGAAAGTGATGCTGACTGCCGAGAGTATCGGTAACGGCGTAAACGCTGAAACGACCGATACGCTGCAGGTGGTCAAACTCGATGCCGACTCGCTCGTACTGGCGCAGAACGGCCAGGTGGTGTGGCGTTTCGGGCGGAAAAAGTAAGTTTCTCACCGGATTAGGATTAATTCAAAGACAGGACAACCGGTCTGTAACGGATGGGTTGCCCTGTCTTTTTGTTGGGGTTTGGCACATCGCCGGCTCGCGAAGAATATTTCGGCGGCGGTGCGAATATTTGCCGGGAAAGGTTATTTTTGTGTCACGGTATCGTCCGGGGCATCCGGACAGGACCGGATAATATAAACGCGGATAATACGAATGACGTTATGGGAAAAAAGGCAGTAGGTTACCTGTTGTATAATTTCCTGATTCTCGCAACGATCGGGATTTTCCTGCTTGCGGTGGGCGGTTGGCGTGCGCCGCAGGTCGATCCTGCCCGGTCGGGATTCTATGTATTCCTCGGACTGGCGTTGCCGGTGGTGTTGTTCGCCAATCTGTCGCTGCTCGTCTATTGGTGCGTGCGGCGCAAGGTGTGGTTGCTTTTCCCTCTGGCCGCGTTATTGCTCAATACGGGTTACTTTACCGCCATGTACCAGTGGCCGGGCGGCGGGGACGAGTCCCGCCCGGCCGATCTGAAGGTGGCTTCTTACAACGTGCATGCGTTCCGGGAGCAGGGCGCCGATATCCGCCAGACGGTCCGTCAGATGGCTTATCTGTTTCGGGAAGAGGGCGCCGACGTGGTCTGCCTGGAGGAGTTCGTCCCGGCGCCGCGTTTCGGCTTGGACAGTATCATCAGCCGGTTCCACGACTGGCCGCATGTGGCGGCCGGCGTTGCGATCACGATTTTCAGCAAATATCCGATCCTCGATGCCGAGGTGATTCCCTTTCCTGATACGGACAACAGTGCGTTGTGGGTAGACCTGCTGATCAGCGGACAAAAAGTCCGCGTACTGGCCGTGCACTTGCAGACGACCGGTGTCGACCGTGCCCAGCGGAACCTCAGTTACCAGAGCCGCAACCTGAGTGTCGAAGGAAGTTCCGAAGCGATGGAGCAAATGCAGGCGAGCTATCGTGCCAATGCCGTTGTCCGTGCGCAGCAGGTGGCGCGGCTCCGGCAGATGGTCGATACGCTGCGCATGCCGTTGATTGTTTGCGGCGACTTTAACGACATGCCCTCATCCTATACCTATCGGGCGATGAAGGGAGATTTACACGATGGATTCAAGGATTGCGGCAGCGGCTACGGCGGTACGTTCCGCCATTTCAAAGGGCTGTTGCGGATCGATTACATGTTCTATAACGATGCTTTTTCGGGAGAGCGCTATTATACGCTGGACGTGCCTTACAGCGACCACAAGCCTGTCCTGATGGATTTTTCTTTCCGTTCAGGGGAGACCGATCACGGTTCCGGGAAAACAGGTTCGGAGCGATGAGCCGCCTGCAATGCCCGCAATAAACCGGTGACAAGCAGACAAGCCAATCCCCCCCGACCGGTCGATGACAGGCCGCGTGCCGGTTCGGCACTGACTCCGGGGTGTTATGAATTATTTATAAACTGGCCGGTGCGTTCGCGCTGTCGGCCGAAGCGTTCATCGCGGCGGCCCCGGTCCGGGTGGGAACGGAAAAACTGAAAGTCGATCCTTCGCCCGCTTTCGAAGAGAACCACAAATCTCCGTTGTTCTTGTGGGCGAAGTCCTTGCACAGCAGCAAGCCGAGCCCGGATCCCTCCTCGTTGTGCGTGCCGTAGGTGGTGAAATGGGTGTCCGAATGGAACAGCTTAGGCTGGTCTTCCTCCGGAATTCCCTTACCGAAATCGCGTACGTTCACCACGGCTTTTTCGCCCAGGTCTTCCACCGTGACTATAATTTCGCTGCCCTCGGGACTGTATTTGACGGCATTGCTCAACAGGTTGCGCATGATCGTCTTGATCATATCCACATCCACCCGGACATCGACATGATCGGGCCACTCCGTCCTGATTTTGATATTCTTCAGCGAAGCGACCGGAGAGAAGAGCGTGACGGCATCGCCGATCACTTCCATCATGTCGATCTCCTGGTATACGGTTTTGAGGCGCCCGATCTGCGATTTGGTCCATTTGAGCAGGTTGTCCAGCAGGGAAAAAGTCTCTTCTGCCGTGTGGTTGGCCATCGAAAGCATGTCGTACATTTCGGGGCCGATCTTCTCGGGCGGAAGCTGCGCCATCAGCAGGTTGAAGATCATCTTGAGCGAACCCATCGGCGAGCGCAGGTCGTGCGCGATGACCGAATAGAGCCGGTCGCGGCCGCGGATCGTACTTTGCAGTTCTTTCATCTGGCTGCTCAGGAAGAACAATGCAAGAATATTAGGAATTACCATCAATGAATTGAAACAGTCTGCCATATTCCATACCAGATCAACCTGTGCAAGTGAACCTAACAATACACAGAGCGAAACCAGAACCGCATACGGCTTTACTGCATTTTTTCCAAATAAATATTTCACATTGGCCTGCCCAAAGAAATACCATCCGATAATCGTCGAAAATGCGAAAAAGAACATACAGATTGCAATAAATACATTACCGAATTTTCCGAATACACTCGAAAATGCATACTGGCTGAGTGCTGTACCTGTAAGCCCTGTCGGAATCGACTGTGTTGTAATAATCACCAGTGCCGTCAGATTCAGAATTACAAAGGTATCAATGAATACACCGATCATTGCTACAAATCCCTGCTCTACCGGATGTTCTACTTTCGCTACCGCATGTGCGTGAGGCGTCGATCCCATACCTGCTTCATTCGAGAACAGTCCTCTTGCCACACCTTTTGTGAGTGCAAGCTTTACCGTTGCTCCCACTGCTCCGCCACTGACTGCAGACGGTTTAAAAGCACCTACAACGATAGAATAAAATGCATATGGGATTTCTTTAAAGTTTGCAAAGATTACAATCAGTGATCCGATAATATAAAAACATGCCATGATTGGAACAATCGTCTCTGTAACTTTTGCAATTCTGGAAATTCCTCCGACAAATACAAACAATGCGATAGCCGCTATAATGATCCCCACCACTATCTGTGGTATACCAAATGCAGTATGAAATGCTGACGCTATCGAGTTGGACTGTACCGCATTTCCCATAAATCCCAGTGCAAAAATGATCAGAACAGAAAAGACAGCTGCCAGGATTTTTCCAAAAGTACCTTTGAAAGCCGCCTGGATATAATAAACCGGTCCGCCTGTTACATGCCCGTCTTTTCCTACATGCTTATATTTCTGAGCCATAATAGCTTCTCCGAAAATGGTCGCCATTCCAAGAAATGCCGCAATCCACATCCAGAAAATCGCTCCCGGTCCGCCTATTGCCAATGCTGTTGCCGCTCCTGCAATATTCCCCGTTCCTACCTGTGCTGCAATAGCCGTTGCAAGTGCCTGAAATGATGACATACCGTCTTTTCCCGCCGTTCCTTTTTTCGAAAACAGTCCGCCAAACGTTCTTTTCCACCCGGCCTTAAATCCACGTATCTGGATAAATCCGAGCCGGATCGTAAATATAACACCTCCTCCTAACAGCAGAATGATCAAAATATAATCTGCCAGATA
>ERZ827450.2577-NODE-2577-length-14459-cov-3.511177_pt1 | contig 14459 bp, 10 predicted proteins | sample MGYA00519773_ERZ827450 | MGnify/ENA primary metagenome ERZ827450 (study PRJEB31778, sample SAMEA3449306) | human gut metagenome | biome: human gut; feature: human-associated habitat; material: faeces | place: United Kingdom | collected 2010/2012 ...
GTCAGGTTCTCGTAACCCGGCTTGCCCAGCAGGGCGAACATGTTCTTCTTATAGCTCTCGACGCCCGGCTGGTTGAAGGGGTTGACGCTCAGCAGATAGCCGCTGCAGGCGCAGGCACGCCAGAAGAAGTAGATCAGCTCACCGACATCGTGGGCGGACAGGCTGTCGACCTCGATCAGGCCCAGCGGCACGCCGCCGTCGGTGTGGGCGAGAATCGTGCCCTCCATTGCCTTGCGGTTGAAAACGCTCATATTCTGGTTGGCCAGGAAGTTCAGACCGTCAAAGTTGCCCTCAAGCTCCTCAATATAGAAGTCGTTGCGGGTGTGCTTGACGTCGACGTAGGTCTCGAACATGATACGGCTGCCGTCCTGCAGGAACTGACCCATGGAGTGCAGGTCGGTGGAGAAGATGCAGGAGGTCGGCATCAGGCCCTTCTGGTCCTTGCCCTCGCTCTCGCCGTAAAGCTGCTTCCACCATTCGTTCATCATCGTGAAGCACGGCTCGTAGCTGACCAGAACCTCTACCTCTTTTCCCTTGCGGTATAGGATATTCCGTAAGGCGGCGTACTTATAGCAGTCGTTTTTATTGAGGTCAGGCTCCATAAAGTCATTCTGGGCCTTTCGGGCGCCGGACATCAAAGCGTCGATATCGCATCCGGACACCGCAATCGGCAGCAGGCCGACGGCTGTCAGCACCGAGAACCGTCCGCCGACATCGTCAGGAACCACAAAGGTTTCGTAGCCCTCCTCATCGGCCAGCTTCTTCAAAGTGCCCTTCGCCTTGTCGGTCGTACAGTAGATTCTTTCCCTGGCGCCTTGCTTGCCGTATTTTTTCTCCAGCAGTTCCCGGAAAACCCGGAATGCGATCGCAGGCTCCGTGGTGGTTCCGGACTTCGAAATCATATTGATGGAGACGTCCTTCCCCTCGCACAGGTCGATCAGTTCAGCCAAAGCGGTAGAGCTGATGCTGTTACCCGCGAAATAAATATCCGGAGTATCCTTTTTTAAAGCGTTATAGTTTGGGGATTTTAAAAACTCAATGGCCGCCCGGGCTCCCAGATAGGAGCCGCCGATTCCGATTACGATAAAAACATCCGTATCGGACTGAATCTTTTTCGCAGCCTTTTGAATTCTAGAAAATTCTTCCTTATCATAATCAGTAGGAAGCTTGATCCAGCCTAAAAAGTCATTGCCTAAGCCTGTTCCGGCATGAAGGGCCTCATGGGCCAGCTTGACTTGAGGGGCCATTGCTTCACATTCCTGGGGCTTGACAAAGCCCTCCAGGTATTGTGCGCTGAGTTTTGTAGCCATAATTGAACCTCCTCGATCCACGGCGCTTCCGCCGCCCTTTTGATACTTTTTATTTTACAATATCCCGGCACAATTTGCAAGGACAGCCAGGTCTATTTGTCCGGTTTTTGTGAAATTTAACGATTTCGTCAAAATTTCGCCGTATATTTTTTATCCTTTGAAAAAACTCCAACTGCTATACCCCCTTTTCTTCATCCAAAGCAGACACGGGCTTTCCGCGCTTTTCCGCTGCTTTACAGCCGCAGAAGCTCTCTGGCTAAAATCCCCAATGCGGAAAAAAAGCTGATTTGTTCCACATCTCCAGCAGCGGTAATTGGATATTCCGTCAGCACCTCGCCGTCCAGGGTATATACAATTTTTCCCAGCTGCTGGCCCTTGGCCACGGGCGCCTCCACCGATTCCGACAGTTTGACTTCTGTCTTTAGATCCTTTTCCCTGCCCTTTGTCAGCAGAACGCTGCCCGAAACGGCCGATTCAACCGCGACCTGGGACTGCATCCCATTCGCCACCGGCACCGGCTGCAAAGCCTCCTCCGGCAGACCCGGGGTGTAAATCATATAATTGGAAAATCCATAATCCAGCAAGGCCGCAGCGTCGGTAAAACGCTCCTTTCCCGTAGCGCTGCCCAGCACCACGCCGATCAGTGACAGCCCGTCTCGCTGCGCGGTAGCGGTGATACAGCTTCCCGCGCCGCCGGTGGTGCCGGTCTTTAAGCCGGTGATCCCGTTATAACTTTTCAAAAGCTTATTGGTATTTACGATCTGGGTTTTCCCCTCTCTTAGGGTATCCATCCAAATAGTGGTATAATCAAAAATTTTCTCGTGCTTGATCAATTCACGAGACATCAGCGCTACATCGTAAGCGCTGGTTACATGCCCCTCTTCGTCCAGGCCGTTGCAGTTTTTAAAAACCGTGTCTTTCATCCCCAGCTCCGCCGCCCGCTGGTTCATCTTCTGCACAAAGGCCTCCTCCGTGCCCTCCAGATGCTCCGCCAGCGCGACCGCCGCATCGTTTGCCGAAGCCACCACCGTAGCCTTTACCATATCGTCAGCGGACATGGTTTCTCCCGGTTCCAGCCAAATATCTGATCCGCCCATTGACGACGCATGCTCACTGGCTGTAATGGTATCCGTCAAAGACATCCTGCCCTGGTCAATGGCCTCCATGACCAAAAGCAGCGTCATCACCTTGGTAATTGACGCGCAGGCCCTGACCTCATGGGAATTTTTCTCAAACAACACCTTTCCGGTAGACGCCTCCATCAGCACAGCGCTGGGTGCCGTCAGATCCTCCTCCGAAAGCGCTCCCGCCGTCACCGGCAGGGCAGACGCCGCCAGCAAAGCTCCAAGCCCCAGGCATAAAGCCCTTTTCCAAAATTTCATACCGCACCTCCAACAAGTATTCTTCTGATTTATACTTATGTAAGCGCCTGTCTTTTTAGTCGTTTTCCTGTAAATTCAAATCCACAAAAAACGGCTTAGAATTTGGTCCTCGATGCTAAGTCCTTTCAGGCTTTTCGAAATTGCTTTCTGTGCGTCTGCCCCCGGCGAAGCCCGCCAAAAATCAAAGTCTCAGGCAGAAAAAGCCCCGGCACGCGGGGGAAATTCCGCGCGCCGGGGCCGCTGCCGTCTGTCCCGCCGGATCGCTTACCGGCGGTTGACCGAGGACGTACCCTTTTCCCTAAGATAGGTGGATTCCAGATCCGCTAAATGAAGCTTTACGGCGATGGGATATTTGTCGAACGCATTGCTGATAGCGTAGCCGCCGCTTTTCGCAGTATCGTCAAAGCCGCCCATATGCCAGCGGATCGCCATAGCCTCTGAGGTTTTCAGCCGCATAAACCGTTCAATCAGAAATACGGATTTTTCCCCGTGACCGTAGGGAAACATATCCTCCACGCTGAAATAGGGCTGTTTTTCCCACTGCCCTGTTTCTTCGTTTTTCACGTTCCGGGTAGAGCATTTATAAAACTGGGCTTTGCACAAATCATGAAGCAGAGCGCAGACCGCGAAGCTTTCCGGATTATCCGCGCCTTCCTCAAAATGCTTTTCCATCATCACCTGATACACCTTGACGCTGTGCTGCACCAATCCTCCGGTGCATGCGCAATGAAATTTTGTGCTGGCCGGAGCGGTAAAAAAGTCTGTGGTCTGTAGCCATTCTAAAAGCTCCTTGGAGCCCTCCCGGCTGATATGCTCCTGATAAATACTGATAAAATCCTCTTTATAGCCCATAACTTCTCCTTTTCTTAACCTATGTATGGAGTGCCTGCTTTTTTCATATTTTATTGTAACACAAAAAGCCCGGCCTGAACAATCAAAAACAAGAAGTTTTCAGCAGCTTTACGAATTTGTCGATTTATGGTACACTGTGTCCTACTACCTACTATATGACGCTCCCCCTATTCCCTCATATAAAATTACAGAACAAAGGAGAAGCCTATGAAAAACAAAAATATGCAGGTGCTGCATTCCTCGCCAAAAACCCGGCGCACGCCGCCGGCCGCCGGCTTCGCCACGGGGCTTTGCTTCTACAAGCTGTTTTGGATATTCCTGGTAGGCTGCGTGATTGGCTGTCTGGTGGAAATGCTCTGGTGCTATCTGAACGAAGGCTTTTTTGAAAGCCGGCAAGGCTTGATCTACGGTCCTTTTTCCCCGGTTTACGGCTTAGGCGCCGTGCTTTTCACTTTAGTGATGTACCGGTTTAAGCATTCCAGCAGCTTCATCATCTTTTTGGTCAGCGCCGTGGTCGGCGCCTTGTTTGAATATGTCTGTTCCTGGGTGCAGGAGATGGCCTTCGGCACCGTTTCCTGGGAATACAGCAACGAGCCTTTGAATCTTAACGGCCGGACCAGCCTTTCTTTCGCGGTAATGTGGGGCGTTTTGGGCTTGGTGTTTATGAAGCATGTGCTTCCCTTTTTAGAGCGGCATATCGAACGTTTGCCGGTAAAGGCTGGTACTATAATCACTTGGATTCTGATCGTACTGATGGTCCTCGATATCGTCATCTCCGCCGCTGCGGTGCGCCGGCAAACAGACCGGCACAACGGCGTGCCATCCACCAACATTATCACGGAATTTCTCGACAATCATTATCCCGATTCCTTTTTAAAGCTAATCTATCCCAACATGGAACAGCCGGGCAGAGGCTGAAGCCATACCAGAAAGTCAGGCAAGAATTGTTTTCGGAAAAGCGCCGCGGATTTTCGCGGCGCTTTTTTGAGAGCTTTTGCCTTTTTTATTTGTCGTGCCTGCTCCAGTCAATATACTGAGCGGAGCACCAGCCTGTACCCAGAAGGCATCGAATCCGAAGCCAGCCTCTGCCGTTATCCTCCAGCACATCCACCATATTGCCTTCGGAAATAGTGAACAGTACGGAAAGATCCGTGGCCGGACCCGAACGGATATTGAGCACATCCGCCGTACATTTTCCCACGCCGATGGCGGGCACCTGCAAATTGGTGCGGAACCAGTCGATATACTGGGAAGCGCACCAGCCGGAGCCCAGAAGGCAGTTGATCTGAAGCCACTGGCCGCTGGCTGTGAGCACATCGACCATATTCCCCTGGGACAGCTGAAACGCTGCCGGATAGTCCAGGCCGCTTCCTGTGCGGACGTTCAATACATCCGCTGTGCAGCGGCCGATCCCAATCGGCGGCTGCTGGGATTCAAAGGGAGACCATTGGATATATTGAGCCGCACACCAGCCCACGCCGTGGAGACAATTGATCTGAAGCCAGCCGTTCTCGCTGATCTTCAGCACATCCACCATATTTCCTGTGGAAATCTGATACACCACCGGGTAGTCGGTTCCCGGCCCGGAACGGACATTCAGCACATCCGCCACACAGTGGCCGATTCCCAGCCGATCATCCCGCTCTCCGCCGGAACCTTCTTCCGAGCCGCCTGATCCGCCGCTTTCCCCGGAGCCCCAGCCGTTGAGTCCCTTGTCTTTAATAAGCTTCGGGAAATCGCGGTAGGCTATATTCATATCCACCTTGCCGGCGATCCCGCCAACGGTTCCCCCGCTGGTATACTGCCACATGCCGTGATGGCCGTCATACTGATCCTCTGAATAATACTGAGCCACCCACACGTCATAGGGAAGCTGGTCCGGATAAAACTTGTTGGTCAGCCAATTCAGGCTGGCGTAAATCCCCACATAATAGCCTGCCTTTTCCACCGTCTCACAGAACGCCCGGATCACCTTAGTCAAGGCGTCCCGATCCAGACTCCCCATGGTAGCGCTGTCCTCTACGTCGTAATACAAGGGGTATTCAAATCGAATTCCCTTTACTGTGTCGAGGAAAAAGCCCGCTTCGTTCCTAGCCTCTTCCTCAGTCACCGCATAGCCGTAATGATAAGCGCCAATGGGAATCCCGGCGGCCTGGGCTCCTTTTACGTTGTTATAAAATTGATTATCCACCTGGCTTGGGCTGGGCGAGCCAAAGCTGGAACGCAGAATGGCGAATTCCACGCCGCTGCTTTTCACTGCGTCCCAGTCGATCACCCCTTGCCAGGAACTAACGTCAATTCCCCTTTTGTCCATAAAAATTTCTCCTTTCGCTTCTGGAGCGTTTTCTGCCCATTTCTATAATATGTATGAAGCGACTCCTTGTCCCATTTTTCTTTTCCGGTAAAACCATGCGTTTCGAAAAAATTTCCATAATTGCTAAATGATACATCTCATGAAGCCGTCTTTTTGACAAACAATAATGCCGGGGTGATAAAATGGATAATTTTTTTAACGGAGGAGCAATCCTTTTCAGCAATCGGCTTGCAGAGGATATGGACTTAGGAAACTATTTCGCCAGTCTGCCCGAAGAAGTGCAGGAAGCGATTAACCAGAGAGCGGAGGAATTTCATTCTGCTGAAGAAATACGAGCTTACGCGGAAGAATTGAAGCTGCGTTCTTAATCGGCCGGGGTTAGAGTAAAAATCAAATTCCAGGATTATTGGCCTTTCTCTGCTTCCGCAGGCTTAAATGCCGCCGTCTTTATTGATTAACGGCACAAAGGGAGCCTCCAGCGAGGTAACGCCAGGTGCTTGAGAGCCGTCAGCGGCGGAAAAATCCGCCGCAAATCAAACGGTGAAATAGGCTGCCGCAAAAGGAAAGCTTTCTGGGAGACGGGCATAAAAGCCATGAGCCGCGCGGCTCCGCAAGCAGAAACCTAAAAAGGCCGGCTGGGATAACTCCCAGCCGGCCTTTTTCCGTCGAAAATTTCAAGCAGATTAAATGGAAATTTTAAGGGCGATATCATAAAGCTCCTTGTTAAACTGCTTTTTCATCTGCAAAGCCTCGGTGATATCAAAGTCCACAATGTCTCCATGCCGCATCGCTACCACGCGATTGCTCTTACCCTGAACCAAAAGCTCTACTGCCTTGTAACCCATCTCGCTGGCCACCACACGGTCTCTCAGCGTAGGAGAACCACCCCTCTGCACATGGCCCAAAACCGTGGCTCTGGATTCAATACCCGTCTTATCCTCAATGTCCTTGGCCAGCTGCTCCACGCCGCCGATGCCCTCGGCGACTACCACGATAAAGTGCTTCTTGCCGGTCATCTGGGTAAACTGCATCCGGTCGATGATATCCTTTTGGAAATCATACTCTACCTCCGGCACCAAAATTGAGGTGGCGCCTACGGCGATGCCGGTCAGCAAGGCGATATCCCCGCACCTTCTGCCCATCACCTCTACCACGCTGCAGCGGTCGTGAGACTGAGCGGTATCGCGGATTCTATCCACCATTTCCATTGCGGTGTTCATAGCGGTGTCAAAGCCTATGGTGTATTCACTGCACTGGATATCATTATCGATGGTGCCGGGAATACCCACACAGGGGATTCCCGCGTTGGTCAAATCTCTGGCGCCCCGGAAGGAACCATCGCCGCCGATAACCACAACGCCGCCGATGCCAAGATCACGGCAGGTATCCGCCGCCTTCTGCACGCCGGCCGGAGTATTGAATTCCGGGCTGCGGGCGGTAAACAGGGTTGTGCCGCCCCGGTGGATAATATCGGAAACACTGCGGAGATTCATTTCAAAAACATCCCCGCTGATTAAGCCGTTATAGCCTCTGCGTACGCCGATGACCCTGATTCCATTCGCGATGGCCGTTCTGGCAACGGCGCGCACCGCCGCGTTCATGCCGGGAGCATCCCCTCCGCTGGTCAATACGGCTATGGAATTCATACTCATGACAAGCCCTCCAAATCTTAAATCATTGCTGCTAATATCAGCCGAAGGGCACAAGCCCTGCCGCTTCCGCCGACCTATCCTTAACATCTTAACCTATCATATTTATTATAAGCAGAAAATGTTAGAGAATCAACAGAGCAATATGGACAATCATCTCACAACCATGGATTTCTTTCCCATATCCCCTTATTTCTGCAAAAGGAACATATTTCCAATATTTTTTTACGGAAAACTGCCATATTTCCTCTGTATCAGTCAATGACGATCACGTTTTTTTCTCCCAGCTGATAGCGCAGCTCCTTCAGCAGCACCGGGTTGTTATCCACCCACAGGCTGGCGGGGGCCTTCAAATACTTTTTCTGATCCGTGTAGTAAAAATACACCGGGGTGGGTCCTTCAAAAATTTCCAGCAGCAGCACAGCCCGTTCCTTTTCCCTTGAGCTGGCCGACGGCATCCGAAGGTAAAGCCCCGGCCGCCTGCTTTTCTTTTCTGTTTCCCCGCCGGGAGGCGGCAGCACCTGCTCGCAGATGATTTTCGGCTCCTCTTCCTCTCTGGCGCTGACCCGGCCCTTGAGCTGAACCACAGAGCCCTCCTTCAGCAGATGGCCAAATTCAGCCAGCACCTTAGGAAACACCAGCATTTCTATCCCGCCGTACAAATCCTCGATCTGGACAAAGGCCATCGTGGAATTGTTTTTGGTGGTTTTCAGCCGGACGCTGTTGATAATACAGAGAAGCGTCACGTTAGTACCGTCATGATACCGGTCATATTCCCCGTGAGCCTCGGCAATTTCTCCGATCTTGGCAGCGTTAAGCTTTGCCGCCGCCTGGGCATAGGCGGCCATCGGATGCCCGGAAAGATACATGCCAGTGATCTCCTTTTCCATGGACAATAGTTCCGAAGCCGGGAACTCCTCCACATCAGGAAAGGCAATTTCATCCCTGGGAGCCTGCCCCATCGCCTCAAAAAAGCCGATCTGGCCATCTAGATTCTGCTTCTTTTCCGCGTCCAGGTTGTCCAGCACGGTTTCCGCCACCGCGAGCATCTGCCGGCGGTTGGCCCCGAGGCCGTCCAAGGCGCCGGATTTAATCAGGCTTTCCAGAGTTCTGCGGTTCATTTCCCTGCCATGCAGCCGCTTGCAGAACTGGTAAAACGAGGTGTATTTTCCTCCCTGCTCCCGCTCCTCCAAAAGCCGGGCGATAAAGCCACGGCCCAGGTTTCGGATCGCCAGCAGGCCGAACCGGATGGACCCATGAGTAACGGTAAAGCCGTTGCCGCTTTCGTTTACGTTAGGCGGCAGAACCTGAATGCCCATATTAGAGCATTCCTCAATGTAGCCCGCCACCTTGTTGGCGTTGTCCAGCACGCTGGTCAGCAAGGCCGCCATAAACTCCTTTGGATAATGGTACTTCATATAGGCGGTCTGGTAGCTGACCCAGGCGTAGGCTGTGGCGTGGGATTTGTTGAATGCGTAGGAGGCGAAGCTCTCCATCTCGGCGAAGATTTTTTCCGCGATCTCCCGGCTGACCCCCCGCCGGATACAGCCCTCCACCTCCACGGTTCCGTCCCCGCCTACCAGGCCTTCAATGAAAATTTTCCGCTCCTTTTCCATCACCGAGTGCTTTTTCTTGGACATCGCCCGCCGAACGATATCAGCCCGGCCCAAAGAGTATCCCGCCAGGGTGCGGAAGATCTGCATGACCTGCTCCTGGTAAACAATGCAGCCGTAGGTCACGTCCAGAATGCCGGCCAGCAGAGGGTGCAGATAGGTTACCCGCTCCGGATGGTGGCGGTTCTCGATGTATTTGGGAATGGAATCCATAGGGCCGGGACGGTACAGGGAGATCACGGCGATGAGATCCTCCAGAGACTGAGGGCCCAGCTGGACCAGCACGTTCTTCATGCCGCCGGATTCGTACTGGAATACGCCGTTGGTGCTGCCCTCCGCCAGCATCCGGTACACCGCCGGGTCGTCATCCGGCACATGGGCGATTGAGAAATCCGGTTTCTTTCGGCGCACCATTTTTTCCGCGTCGCTGAGCACCGTCAGGGTCCTCAGGCCCAAAAAGTCCATTTTCAGAAGCCCCAGTTCTTCCAGTGTTGTCATCGTAAACTGTGTCGTCACTGAGCCGTCCGATCCAAGAGACAATGGCACGAATTCTTCAATCGCACGCTGACCGATCACAACTCCCGCTGCATGCATGGATGTATGTCTCGGAAGACCTTCCAGTCTTCTCGACATATCGATCAGTTCCTTAACCTGTTCATCTTCCTGATACAGTTTCTTGAATTCCGGATTCATCTTCAGTGCCTTATCAAGCGTAATATTCAGCTCTGTCGGCACCATCTTTGCAATGCTGTCTACAAATGCATACGGAAGGTCCATGACACGTCCTACGTCACGGATGACTCCACGTGCTGCCATCGTACCGAAAGTTACGATCTGTACTACCCGGTCTGCGCCGTATTTTCTTCCTACATAATCAATGACTTCCTGGCGTCTCTCAAAGCAGAAGTCCACGTCGATATCGGGCATGGATACACGTTCCGGATTCAGGAAACGTTCGAACAGAAGCTGATATTTGATCGGGTCGATACTTGTAATTCCCAGACAGTACGATACGATACTTCCGGCCGCCGAACCTCGCCCCGGTCCGACCTTGATCCCCTGTGTTCTTGCATAATTAATGAAATCCCACACGATCAGGAAGTAATCTACATATCCCATGGATTTGATGACCGACAATTCGTATTCCAGACGTTCTTTCAACGAATCATCCCCGTCCGGATACCGTTCTTTCAATCCGTCAAAACAAAGTTTATTCAGATATTCCCAGGAAGTATATCCTTCCGGCACATCATATTTCGGCAGTTTGGTGACACCGAATTCAATCTCTACATTACAGCGGTCTGCAATCTTCTGCGTGTTCTCCAACGCCTGCAGTGCATATGGAAATAACTGCTTCATCTCTTCTTCGGACTTAATATAATACTGGCCGCCTTCGTAGCGCATACGATCTTCATCTGCCAGCTTTTTACCTGTCTGCATGCATAACAGAATGTCATGCGGTTTTACGTCTTCTGCGTAAGTATAATGCACGTCATTCGTCGCAACCAGTTCGATCCCTGTCTCCTGTGACATACGGAGCAGTGACTGGTTCACGATCTGCTGTTCCTGCATTCCGTGATCCTGTAATTCCAGGAAGAAATTTCCTTTTCCGAAAATGTCCTGATACCTTAGTGCTGCTGCCTTTCCTTCTTCATACATGCCGCGCAGGATATTCTTCTGTACCTCACCGGCCAGACACGCACTGAGCGCAATGATTCCTTCATGGAATTCCTGCAGCACTTCCAGGTCTACTCTTGGTTTATAATAATAGCCTTCCGTAAATCCTCTGGACACGATCTTCATCAGATTATGGTATCCTAGATCATTTTCCGCCAGAAGCACCAGATGATAATAACGGTCATCCCCGCTTCCTACAGCTTCTTTATCGAATCTCGATCCCGGTGCAACATAGACTTCGCATCCGAGGATCGGCTTAATCCCTGCTGCTCTTGCCGCACGGTAAAAATCGATCACACCATACATGACACCATGATCCGTGATCGCCACGCTGTTCATCCCGAGTTCTTTTACCCTGGCTACACACTCTTTGATTTTATTTGAGCCATCCAACAGGCTGTACTCTGTATGGACGTGGAGATGTGCAAAGCTCATAGCTTTCTCCTTTCCTGATTCTATCCACAATGATAAAAAAAGGTGCCCCCTCAGGGAACACCCTTTCAAACATCACTGTTCGTCTTAATCTTCTTTTCCACTTCCAAGAAGCATGAATTTTACAAGTTTATCGATATCCTCTGGCTCATGAGCAACGATTTCCAGTTCCGGAATCTCTCCGTTAGAGAAAATGTTTGCCATAGATACATACTGAGATAATTTTGACTTTAAGTTCAGTCTGTCACCTTCGCCTGTTACAAGTTCAACTTTTCCTTCACAAGAATCAACTACTTTGAAAAATCCTTCGATATCTGTAATGTTCTGTACTTTCATTTCTCATTCTCCTTTTTAATCATCTTATTCTTATCACTTTTATTATACCTTATTTCTTTTTCATTTCAATATTCTTTTCAGAAATTTTTATATGTTCTTCTTTAAGAAGTCTTCCAACGGCACGTTTGAATGCATTTTTACTTAATCCGAATTCCTGTTTGATTACTTCCGGATCTGCTTTATCGTTAAATGGAAGCTTTCCACCGTATTCTTCCATACGTTTCATGATCATCGCCGCATCGGCATCCATCTGAAGAAATGCTTTCTCTCTGACACTTAAGTCAAGCTTTCCGTCTTCTCTTACTTTCAGGACTCTGGCGGATACACGGTCTCCGACTCTTAACCTGCCAAATGCTTCTCTCTTCGGGATCAGTGCACTGTAGCAGTCATCTACTGCCACGAACACTCCGAAGTTATCACTCGTCTCGTAAATGATTCCTTCTACATGATCATCCTTTTTATATGGAGAATCTGTACGAAGCTTTTCGTATACTTTCATTGTCGCACAAAGTCTTCCGGACTTGTCCACATACAGTGCGACAAGCACTTCATCACCTTTTTTTACTTTTGCAGTCTGTTCTTTGAACGGAAGCAGAAGGTCTTTTTCCAGTCCCCAATCAAGGAACGCCCCGATTCTTCCGGTATCTGCAACTTTCAATACTGCCAGTTCATCTAACGTGATCTTTGGCTCCTGCGTTGTTGCGATCAGACGGTCAGACGAATCTTTATACAAAAATACTTCTACAGGATCTCCAACTTCTACATCTTTTGGTACCTGTTTTTTCGGAAGCAGGACTTTGTCATCTTTATTACCAAGATATACCCCGAACTCTACTTCTTTAACGATCATCAATCTTCTTTTCTTTCCTAAATAATCTGTTAATCCCATATTTTTCCTCTCTGTTTCCTTTTCTCTTTTTCCAAAGTGTATATGTTTTCTTATTGTATCAGCATCTATATAAGAATGTCTATGCAAACTTAAATTCGATCACTGCATACGGTCTGGCCTTTTCATTGCAAAGCTCTATAACCGTTCTGTCCTCTTCTATGGCAATCCTTGGATAGATCACATCACCATATACCGCTGATTTCTTATATTCCACACGCATCTGGTGCACTTCTTTATCTTTTGGCAATGATTCCAGTGCCATCTGTACATATTGGCAGTTGTTGACATGCTCATTCGTATCAATATGATATCTGCGTACCGGAAAACTTTCCAGTTCTTTCGCCTCTTTCGGAAGTGCGATTTTTCTTGATTCATATTCCATCTCATACGGATCTCCTACCCCGTATGGTGCAATCTCCGATTCTTCCGGTCTTGACGGACGTCCCTTTTCCATGTCCATATATACCCACAGCGAATTTGCATATGCTACATCTTTTCCTTCACTGTCTGTCATACAGAAATTACGTTCTCCAAACAAACCGTTAAAGTCCGTCGCCCATGTACTTGTCTGTATCTTTTCACCGATCTTCGGATAACGTTCTACCACTACCTGCCAAGATGACAGGATCCATGCCCGCTTTTTTTCGCTGCAGTGTTCGATTCCAAGTCCCAGATCTTCTGACTGGAATGTACTGCAGTCCTGAAAATAATTTACGATTCCCGGCAGGGTAATTCTTCTGGTATGATCCACTTCACTGAATCGTATTCTTCCATCTATCGTATATTGATTGTCTCTCATTTTAGTCTGACTCCTTTGCATGATCTTTTCCGAAGAAAAACCACTTTATCTTAAATTCTGAAGTGGCCGTTACCATTTCATATTCTTCTGCACTTAATGCTTCTTTCAGTTCTTTCTTTCCATCTTCATCTACCACTGCACAGGTTGCATTAGTAAAACACAGATTTGGATAAAGTACACACCACCAGTTATGTCCATTTCCCTTCCCAAGTACAATTCTCAGTGCTTCGTAATTTCCCTCAGGAAAAATGATATCTCCATACCGTTTGTCCGGAAAATAGCAGGTGGTCACCTCCGCTTTCGCCCGGTATGATACTTTCTCTTTTTTCAATATTTTATCTGCTGTATCCGTCAGTTCTTTTTTGTGGGTCAGGGTCCATACTTTTGTCGCCTTTGCATCCCTTCTTTCAGCTCTGGTCATATGTGCTTTCATATACTTTAGAACCGCATCCCGCACTTTCAGTTTGATTCTCTGATCATTTGCACTGTCACTTTCTGCGATCACATGAAAACGGAAGACTTCTTTGGCCAGTGACTGCTGTGTATCGCTAAGTTCTGCATGTACAATTTCCATACGCCAGTTCATAATGCCCGCTGTCAGTATGAACGATATCAGACAGGCTATGATCAGGCAGATCGTTTCTCGTTTCATCTATGTATCTCCTTCCTGTATACTGCATTTTTCTGATACAGGAAGTCTTGACACAGCTTATCTTATCTATACACTTTTACAGTCTTTTAATTCTGTTTTGTGCGGATCACATCGATCACAGTGGTCACCTGGTTATCAATATGTTTACACATAATATCTGTTGCCGCCTTCTTCTCACCTTTACTGATGTATTCTATGATTGCGGCATGCTCTGCGATCAGCTGTGGATGTGCTTCTTCACGTTTCAGATATTCCACACGATAACGATACATCTGTTCTCTTAAATTATTCAGAAGCTGGATCAGTTTCTGATTGTCTGTTGCCATATAGATAATGTCATGGAAACGTACATCTGCTTCAGCGATCTCTGTAATATCTTTACTCTTTAAGATCTTCTTAAAATCTTCCGCAGCTTTCTTCATCTCTTCGATCTCTTCTTTCGTGATCTTATCACATGCAAGCTGCACAGCCAGTTCTTCCAGTGCTTTTCTTACTTCCAGAACGTCCCGCATATTCTTTTCTGTGATCTCTGCTACCTCAGCTCCTTTTCTTGG
>ERZ827450.2579-NODE-2579-length-14440-cov-3.399027_pt1 | contig 14440 bp, 12 predicted proteins | sample MGYA00519773_ERZ827450 | MGnify/ENA primary metagenome ERZ827450 (study PRJEB31778, sample SAMEA3449306) | human gut metagenome | biome: human gut; feature: human-associated habitat; material: faeces | place: United Kingdom | collected 2010/2012 ...
CCCTTATCGACCATCTTCTTGGCAGACTTGATGTTGTTGGCAGCGCCGTCCTCGACGAGCTTCTTCATAATGAAGGGGCGGAACAGCTCGAGTGCCATTTCCTTCGGCACACCGCACTGGTAGATCTTCAGCTCAGGGCCGACGCAGATAACGCTACGGCCGGAGTAGTCGACACGCTTGCCGAGAAGGTTCTGACGGAAGCGGCCCTGCTTACCCTTGAGCATGTCGGAAAGGGACTTGAGTGCGCGGTTGTTCGCACCGGTGACGGCGCGGCCGCGGCGGCCGTTGTCGATCAGCGCGTCGACCGCTTCCTGCAGCATGCGCTTCTCGTTGCGCACGATGATGTCGGGCGCGTTGAGCTGAATGAGGCGCTTTAAGCGGTTGTTGCGGTTGATGACGCGGCGGTAGAGGTCGTTCAGGTCGGAGGTCGCGAAGCGGCCGCCGTCGAGCTGGACCATCGGGCGAATTTCGGGCGGAATGACGGGCAGCACGTCGATGATCATCCACTCGGGCTTGTTGCCGGAGATGCGGAACGCATCCACGACCTCAAGGCGCTTGACGATACGGGCCTTCTTCTGGCCGCTCGCGCTCTTGAGTTCGGCGTGGAGCTGCTCGGACAAGGATTCGAGGTCGATCTGCTGGAGGAGCTTCTTGACGGCCTCGGCGCCCATACCGGCGTCGAAATCGTCCTCATACTTCTCGCGCATATCGCGGTATTCCTTCTCCGAAAGGATCTGGTTGCGCATCAGCGGGGTCTCGCCGGGATCGGTGACGATATAAGCGGCGAAATACAGCACCTTTTCCAGGATGCGGGGGCTGATGTCGAGCAGCAGGCCCATGCGGGAGGGAATACCCTTGAAATACCAGATGTGGGAAACGGGCGTGGCGAGCTCGATGTGGCCCATGCGCTCGCGGCGGACCTTGGCGCGCGTGACTTCCACGCCGCAGCGGTCGCAGATCTTGCCCTTGTAGCGGATCTTCTTATACTTGCCGCAGTGGCACTCCCAGTCCTTCGTGGGGCCAAAGATGCGCTCGCAGAACAGGCCGTCGCGCTCGGGCTTGAGGGTGCGGTAGTTGATGGTCTCGGGCTTTTTGACCTCGCCGTAAGACCATTCACGGATCATCTCCGGAGAAGCGATGCCGATTTTGATCGCGTCAAACGTTGCGTAACTCATTTTCTATATGCTCCTCCTTTTCTCAGTCTTCCTGATCGTCGCCGGCAAAGTCGGCGTTGACTTCATCATCAGCGACATATTCAAAGCCTGCGTCCTCGAGCTCGGCTTCATCGGCGAAGGGGTTGCTGCGGTGGCGGTCATCCTCGGCGTCCATGCGGGCGAGGTTGAATGTATCCATCGCGTCTTCGTCCTCCTTGAGCTCGATCTGGTTGCCGTCGCGGTCGAGGACCTGAACGTCGAGGCACAGGGCCTGGAGCTCCTTGACGAGAACCTTGAACGACTCGGGCACGCCGGGCTGCGGGATGTTGTGGCCCTTGACGATGGACTCGTAGGTGCGCACACGGCCGGTCACGTCGTCGGACTTGACCGTCAGGATCTCCTGCAGGGTATAAGCTGCGCCATAAGCCTCGAGGGCCCAAACTTCCATTTCGCCGAAGCGCTGGCCGCCGAACTGCGCCTTACCGCCAAGCGGCTGCTGCGTGACAAGGGAGTACGGGCCGGTGGAACGGGCGTGGATCTTATCGTCGACCAGGTGGTGCAGCTTGAGGAAGTACACGTAACCGACGGTGACCTTATTGTCGAAACGCTCACCGGTGCGGCCGTCGTACAGCCAGCTCTTGCCCTCGGGGTCGAGACCGGCCTTGATGAGCTCTTCGCGGATATCCTCATAGCTCGCACCGTCGAAGATCGGCGTTGCGACCTTGTAGCCAAGGGTCTTGGCCGCATAGCCCAGATGGACCTCGAGCACCTGACCGATATTCATACGGGACGGAACGCCCAGCGGGTTCAGCACGATATCAAGCGGCGTACCGTCGGGCATGAAGGGCATATCCTCCTGCGGCAGGATGCGGGAGACAACGCCCTTGTTGCCGTGACGACCGGCCATCTTGTCGCCCGGCTGGATCTTGCGGCGCTGCGCGATGTAAACGCGCACGACCATGTTCACGCCGGGGCCGAGCTCGTCGCCCGCCTCGCGGGAGAAGACCTTGGCGTCGACGACGATACCACTCTCGCCGTGGGGCACCTTAAGGGAGGTGTCGCGCACTTCGCGCGCCTTTTCGCCGAAGATGGCGCGCAGCAGGCGCTCTTCCGCGGTCAGGTCGGTCTCGCCCTTGGGCGTGACCTTACCGACGAGGATGTCGCCGGCGTGGACCTCCGCGCCGATGCGGATAATGCCGCGCTCGTCAAGGTCCTTGAGTGCGTCTTCGCCGACGTTGGGGATATCGCGGGTGATCTCTTCGGGGCCGAGCTTGGTATCGCGTGCGTCAAGCTCATACTCCTCGAGGTGGATGGAGGTGTAATAGTCCTCGCGGACAAGGCGCTCGTTCAGCAGGACGGCGTCTTCGTAGTTGTAGCCTTCCCAGGTCATGAAGCCGACGAGGGTGTTGCGGCCCAGGGCGATCTCGCCCTGATCGGTCGCGGGGCCGTCGGCAAGGACGGTGGGATCCTCCCACACGCCGTTCTCGTTCAGGCGGCGGCCATGCACGCGCTCGCCGACGTCGACGATCGGGTGCTGGTTGATGCAGGTGCCGTGGTTGGAGCGCAGGAACTTCGTGAGCTTGTATTCCTTCGTCTCACCGTTGTCGTAGGCGACAGTGATGGCGCGCGCGTCCATCTTGGTAACGATGCCGTCGCCCTCGGCGAGGATGACGACCTCGGAGTCCATGCAGATCTTGTGCTCCATACCGGTGCCGACGATGGGCGCCTCGGGGCGGAGCAGAGGAACGGCCTGGCGCTGCATGTTCGCGCCCATCAGGGCGCGGTTCGCGTCGTCGTTTGGCAGGAACGGGATCATCGCCGTCGCGATGGAAACCATCATACGCGGGGAGATATCGATATAGTCGACGCGGTCGCGGTCGACCTCGACGATCTCGTCGCGGTGGCGGCAGGTGATACGCTGGTTGACGAGGCAGCCGTTTTCATCGACAGGCTCGGCAGCCTGACCGACGATGTACTGGTCCTCGACGTCTGCGGTCATGTATTCGATCTCGTCGGTCACGCGGCAGGTCTCGTGGTCGACCTTGCGGAACGGCGCTTCGATAAAGCCGTACTCATTGATGCGGGCATAGGTCGCGAGGTAGGAGATCAGGCCGATGTTCGGACCTTCCGGCGTCTCGATCGGGCACATACGGCCATAGTGGCTGTAGTGCACGTCTCGCACTTCCATGTTCGCGCGCTCGCGGGAAAGGCCGCCGGGGCCCAGAGCGGACAGACGGCGCTTGTGCGTCAGCTCGGCGAGCGGGTTCGTCTGGTCCATGAACTGGGACAGAGGGCTCGATCCGAAGAACTCCTTGATCGCCGCGGTGACGGGGCGGATGTTGATGAGGCTCTGCGGGGTGACGATGTCGAGATCCTGGATCGTCATGCGCTCGCGAATGACGCGCTCCATACGGGAAAAACCGATGCGGAACTGATTCTGCAGCAGCTCGCCCACGCAGCGCAGACGGCGGTTGCCGAGGTGGTCGATATCGTCCTTATAGACGATGCCGTGCGCCAGCGCGTTCATGTAGTTGATGGAGGCGAGGATATCGTCGACCAGAATGTGCTTGGGGACGAGGCGGTCGGCGTTGTCGCGGATAGCTTCCTTGAGCTCCTCGCCGCTGTACTGCTCGAGCAGCTCCTTGAGCACGCTCTCGCGCACGCGCTCTTTGATGCCGCACTCGGCCACGGGGTCAAAGTCGACAAAGCGGTCAAGATCGACCATGTGGTTGGAGAACACGCGCATCGTACGGCCATCGACCTCGATAGTCACATCGTTGACGCCGATGGCATCCATCTCGCGGGCTTCCTCGTCGGTGACGATGTGGCCGGCGTCGAAGAGGATCTCGCCCGTGCGCGGGTCGGCGACGGGGAAGGAAAGCTTCTGCCCGCGGATGCGCGCCCACAGGGAGAGCTTCTTGTTGTACTTGTAGCGGCCGACCATGGACAGGTCATAGCGGCGCGGGTCGAAGAAGAGGTTGTTGATGAGGGTCTCGCAGGCCTCGACCGTGGGCGGCTCGCCCGGGCGCAGCTTGCGGTAGATCTCGAGCATCGCCTCTTCATAGGTCTTGCAGGCGTCTTTTTCGAGCGTGACGGCCACGCGGTCGTCATCGCCGAACAGCTCGAGGATCTCGGCGTCGGTCTTGAAGCCGATGGCGCGCACCAGCTCGGTGATGGGGATCTTGCGGTTTTTGTCGATGCGCACCCAGAACATCTCATTGGCGTCGGTCTCGTATTCGAGCCATGCGCCGCGGTACGGGATGACGGTGGACGTCAGCAGCGGGAGGTCGGTCTTGAGGTCGATCTCCTTGCCGTAGTAAATGCCGGGGGAACGGACGAGCTGGGAAACCACCACGCGCTCGGCGCCGTTGATGACGAACGTGCCGGACTCGGTCATGAGCGGGAAGTCGCCCATGAAGATCTCCTGCTCCTTGATCTCGCCGGTCTCCTTGTTGTAGAGGCGCACACTCACCTTCAGGGGGGCGGCATACGTCGCGTCGCGCGCCTTGCACTCGAGCACGTCGTACTTGGGCGCTTCGTCCATCTTGTAGTCGATGAAGCTCAGCTCCAGGTTGCCCGCGTAGTTCGAGATCGAGGCAACGTCGGAAAAGACTTCGCGCAGACCCGTATCGAGGAACCACTGGTAGGACTTCTTCTGAAGCGCCAGCAGGTTCGGCATCTCCACGATCTCCTCGTGTCGGGCGAAATTCTTGCGAAGGGTTTTGCCATACATCTTGTCTTTGGCCATTTTGCTCTTCACGCCTTTCTTTTCTTCAAGCCCTGTCCGCTTGAAGGAATGTATTGCGGCGGCTCTATTCAGTTCGACACACCCGGCTTTGTTGTAAAACAAAGCGAACTGCATCTTGCTTTTTTTGCCGCGGTATGCTATTCTCTCGGTAATGGGTGGGGAATTTCCCTCGCCCTTTCCCGTTTATAAGCGCTTTATTTTACCAAATGGGTACAGAAAAGTCAAGGCATTTTTTGTGAACATCTGCGGTTACCGCAGATGTTTTTTTGTGCGCTTCGACGGATTTTGCCGCGGATTGCAATATATTTGTCGCTGTGGTATGATGTTCGCGTGATTTTGCGCCGCTCTGCGCGCAGACGATGAAAGGAGTTTTCCCATGAAGCCCATCGCCATTGACGATTTCTGCGCCGTCCGCTCACTTGCGAACGTGACGTTCTCCCCCGAGGGGACAAGCGCCTGCTTCACCGTGAGTCAGGCGAAAAAAGAAAAAAATTGCTACGAATCCCGCCTCTATCTTTTAAAAGGCGGCCGCGTCCGCGCGCTGACCGGCGGCGGCAAGGAATCCTCGTTCTGCTACTTGGATGAAAACACGGTCCTTTTCGCGGGCGACCGTGAGGGGGAAAAGGAGCCATCGCTCACGAGCCGCTTCTACAAGATCGCGCTCGACGGCGGCGAGGCCGATCTTGCCTACACGTTTCCCATCCCCGTCTCGCAGGTCTTCCCTCTCAAAAATGGCGACCTGCTTGTCGTCGGCTCGACCTTTCCCGGCTTTGAGGACCTCTATAAAGGCGACAGGAAGCTCGTGAAAGCCTACTTTGACGACAAAAAGGAAAACGAGGATTACGAGGTCATCTCTCAGCTACCCTGGTGGTGGAACGGCGGCACATACACGCGCGGCGCGTATGAAAGTCTCTTCTACTACGATGCGAAGAAAAAGTCCCTCACCCGCCTGACGGATGCGGGCTTCAACGTCTCCGATGTCCAGCTCGCGGAGGATCAGAAGACCGTCTATTTCAGTCTTCTCGACGTCTCCGTCCCCCGCCCCGCGCACTTCGGCGGTCAGGACCTTTACCGCATCGACCTTGCCTCGCGCCGTCAGGAGCTCGTCGTCAAAAGTCGCCCCGACTTCGTCATCGCGACATACGCGCTCGGCAAGTCCTTCCTGCTCGTCATGGCCGCGGACGGCAAGTTCGGCATGAACACGGACTGCGACTTTTACAAGCTCGACTACGAGACGCTTGCCGTCACGCCCTACGCCGTCTACGGCGAGGCCATCGGCACATCCGTCGGCTGCGACGTCCGCCACGGCGGCGGTCAGGCGTTCAAGATGGACGGCGACGTGCTGTACTTCATCTCGACGCGCTTCGACGGCGCGGGGCTCTACAAGCTCGAAGACGGCGCCGTCTCCCCCGTCCTCGTGCGCGACGGCAGCGTCGACTGCTTTGACCACAAAAACGGCAAAATGCTCCTCTGCGCGCTCTGGGATATGAAGCCGCAGGAGCTCTACGACGAGACGGGCCGCCGCGTCACGCACTTCAACGACGCAATGCTGCGCGGCAAATACGTTGCCCAGCCTGACCCCCTCAACCTCACCGCGGGCGACCACGAGGTGCACGGCTTTATCCTAAAGCCGATGGACTTCGAAGCGGGCAAAAAGTACCCCGTCATCTTCGATATTCACGGCGGTCCCAAGACCGTCTACGGTCCCGTGTTCTATCACGAGATGCAGTACTGGGCGAGCCGTGGCTATTTCGTCATCTTCTGCAATCCCACCGGCTCCGACGGCCGCAGCGCGTTCATGGATATCCGCGGCAAGTACGGCACGGTCGACTTCGATGATCTGATGGCGTTCTGCGACGCGGCGCTCGCACGCTATCCCGAGATGGACGCAGACAACCTCTTTGAGACCGGCGGCTCTTATGGCGGCTTCATGACCAACTGGATCATCGGCCACACCGACCGCTTCCGCGCCTGCGCCAGCCAGCGCTCGATCTCGAACTGGACGAGCTTCTACGGCGTGTCTGACATCGGCCCCGACTTCTCCGAAGACCAGTGCGGCTCGACCATCTGGCCGGATGTTGAAAAATTCTGGTGGCACAGCCCCATGAAGTACGCCGACAAGGTCAAAACGCCGACGCTCTTTCTCCACTCGCTTGAGGACTACCGCTGCCCCGTCGATCAGGGCTATCAGATGTACTCCGTGCTGATCGCGCACGGCGTCGAGAGCCGCCTTGTGCTCTTCCGCGGCGAGAACCACGAGCTCTCCCGCAGCGGCAAGCCCAAGCACCGCATTCGCCGCTTAAACGAGATCACCGGCTGGTTCGAGCAGCACAAGGGCTAAAATGGAAATTCGCAAAACCACCCTGCAGGACGTCGACACGGTGCTGGACGTCTTCGCCGCCGCAAAGCGCTACATGCGCGCAAACGGCAATGCCTCGCAATGGGGCGACGAGTACCCAGACCGCAGCATCGTCACCTATGATATCGCATGCGGCAGCAGCTATGTGATGCTTGAAAATGGCGAGATCGTCGGCACATTCGCCCTCTTTCTCGGCGAGGACGAGAACTACCGCGTCATCGAAGACGGCGCGTGGCATCTCGATCAACCCTACGGCACGATCCACCGTCTCGCCTCCAACGGGAAAGCGCGTGGCGTGTCGAAGGCCTGCTTTGACTTCTGCACCGCGCAGATCGGCTATCTGCGTGCCGACACGCACGCGGATAACCGCCCGATGCAGCGGCTTTTGGAAGCGTATGGCTTCCGGCGCTGCGGCGTCATTCACGGTGCCTTCGACGGCGGAGAGCGCATCGCGTACGACTGCATCGCGCACATCTGAGCCAGTTTCCGCCGAAAGTCATCATGTAAGAGAGGTCTGTCATGGAACGCAGAATTGTCGACGGCGAGATCACGCTCGTCCCGTATTATCCCAACTACAAAGCGTCAAAGCGTCGCTTCCGTGGTATCAGGATGCGGATGTGTGCAAGCAGGTCGACAACCGCGACAGTGTGTACGACCTGAAGCTGCTCAAGGCGATGTACCGCTATCTCAACGCGCGCGGCAGTCTTTTTTACATCAAGTACTGCGGCCGCCTGTGCGGCGACGTCTGCCTGCATCCGGACGGCGAGATCAACATCGTCGTGGCGAAGAGCTTCCAGAACAAGCACATCGGCAGGCGCGTCATCGGCGAAATTCAAAAGCTCGCGAGGGAACAGCACATCCCCAAACTGCACGCGGAGATCTACTCGTTCAATGCGCAGTCGTAGCGGATGTTCGAGCGCGCCGGATTCCACAAGGCCGGCGACGAGCTGTATGAAATGGAATATAACTTTCAAATAGAAAAAGCGCCCGCTCGATGAGCGGGCGCTTTTTTCATTTTTCAGAACTCGGGTCCGTCATAGTGGTAGTAGTCGTTGCCGTCGATGAAACGGTCGTCGCACGAGAGCTTTTTGATCATGCGGTATGCCGCGGCGAAGAGCATCACGACAAACGCAACGAAGATCCATGCATAGCCGTCGTACTCATAGGTCGCGATGAAGTCGTACGTGCCGTGCAGCAGCACCGGCACGAGCACGGCAAAGCGGCGGCAGCGGCGGCTGCGGTACTCGTCGCCAAAGTTGTCGTAGCGCTTGGCAAGGCCGTAGAAAGCGCCCATGAACACGCCGAAGCACGCGTGTCCAGGCACAGCCGTGACGGCGCGGACAGCCGCCGTGCCGAGGCCATACATCAGCACATAGCTGATGTTCTCCCACAGGGCAAAGCCGAGCGCGACGAACACGGCGTACACAATGCCGTCGAACTGGCAGTTGAATTCGCCCGAATACCATGTGCGCTTTTTGAGCAGCAGATACTTAAAGCCCTCCTCTGACAGCGCGACCACAACGAAGTAGAGCAGCGCGTTGTATGCGGTCGAATTCTGCGGCAGGAGGATACCCAAGATCGCCTCGCCGATCTGCTCGGTCACAATGGCGGCGAACGTCGATAGAATGCCGAAGATGACAAGTGAGAGCAGCAGCCCCGGCGACTCTTTGTCGAGCCGGTCCTCCTTGTAGACAAAGCGCAGCAGGACAATGGCCGGAATGACTGCCGCAGCGATCAATATCGGGTTTACATAAAAGAGAAACATGACAGCTTTCCTCTCTTTTTTCTGATGATATCACAGCATATCAGCCGCGAGAATATTTGTCAACGCGGTGTTTTTTCTTTTTCCCACTTGACCGGAAGGAAATGCGCGCGTATGATAAATGCATTCACTTTATTCATATAAAGGGGGGGAAGAATCATGGAACGTCGAACGCCGTGGCTCGGCTATCTCTGCGTGATCCTGAGCGCCGTCATCTTCGGCTGTATGCCGCTGGGCGCGAATTTTCTCTACGCGCAGGGCGTGACGCCGATGTCGCTGGTGTTTCTTCGCAATCTTCTCTCGCTCCCGGTCCTCGCGCTGCTGTGCCAAAAGCAGGGCGGGCTGCGCATCAGCCGCGGCGCGCTGCTCGAGACCAGCCTGACCGGCTTTTTCGGCTGCTGTATCACGCCGATCCTGCTGTTCAGCTCGTATCGCTATCTTGCCTCCGGCATGGCGACGGTATTCCACTTCGCCTATCCCGTCATCGTGGTGCTCGGCGGCCTGGTGCTGCGCGAACGGGTGCAGAAAAAAGCGCTTTTCTGCGCGGTCCTGTGCTCCCTCGGCATTCTGCTTCTCATCGACCCAAGCGGTGCAGTCGATCCGCTCGGTGTCGCGCTGGCGCTGACGTCCGGCGTGACCTACGCCGTCTACATTCTGCTTTTAGCGCATTTCCGCCACCGCGAGGTCATGGGCTTTCGTATGACCTTCTACATGGCGCTCATCAGTGCGGTCTGCATGCTCTTTCTCTGTCTCTTCTCGCACCAGCTCTGCCTGCCGCAGGCCCTCGCCGGATGGCTCGCGGCGCTCGCCTTTTCGCTGATGATCTGCATCGGCGCGGTCATGCTCTTCCAGAAGGGCACGTTCCTCATCGGCGCACAGCGCGCAGCAATTTTGAGTACGTTTGAGCCGATCACGAGCATTTTTGTCGGCATTCTTTTCTTAAATGAAACGCTCACGCCGCGCATCCTGCTCGGCTCGGCCATCACGCTGGTCGCGGGCGTGTTCATCACCCTGGGCGGCAAAAAGGACGAAGACAAAGAAGAGGCGGCCAAGGACTGATTCCCTTATTCCGCCTCGCTGCCGCCGCTTTTTTCGCACGCGCGCAGAGCGACGATCATCGCAAGGCTGTCGCCCAGCTGCGTAAAGATGGCGGCGAGCAGCGCGACCTCTTCATCGCTCTTTCCCTGCGCCATGGCCGCCGCGGCGGCGCTGACGGCGGCGGGCAGCGCGTCCTGACAGGACATCGTATCACCTCAGGTCAGTTTATGCACCGGGCGCAAAAATAACCGGCGCATTTCTGCTTCGTTTCATCACCACATGGAGGTTTCCCGTTCCCATGCACAGCAAATCACCCGCAGTTGCGGCACTGAAGGCCGCGTTTCCGCACACCATCCCGATCTTCGCAGGCTTTTTTTTTCTCGGCATGACCTATGGCGTCTATATGCGCACGTCGGGCTTTAGCTTCTGGTATCCGATGATCATGAGCGTCGTCATCTTCGGCGGCAGCCTTGAATTTGTCGCGACGAGCATGCTGCTCGCGCCGTTTGCGCCGGTACAGGTCTTCCTGACGGCGGTGATGATCCAGGCGCGCCACCTGTTTTACGGTATTTCGATGCTCGACAAGTACAAGGGCACGGGCTGGAAAAAGCCCTACCTCATCTACGCGATGTGCGACGAGACGTTCAGTGTCAACTATACAGCAGAGATCCCCGAGGGCGCGGACCGCGGCTGGTTCTACTTCTTCGTCTCGCTGCTCGATGAATTTTACTGGTTCCTGGGCGCGACGCTCGGCGGCATCCTCGGCGGGCTTCTGCGCTTCAATACCGAGGGGCTCGACTTTGTGATGACGGCGATGTTTGTGGTCATCTTCATGGACCAGTGGCTCAAGGAAAAGCACCATTTCAGCGCGTGGATCGGTCTTATCGCAAGTGTTGCGTGCCTGCTCCTCTTCGGTGCGGACAACTTCCTCATTCCGACGATGATCTGCATCCTCGTCGCGCTGACCGCGCTGAGAAAGCCCGTCGAAGCCAAGACGCAGGAGGCGGTAAAATGACGATCTTACAACAGGCCATCACCATCATCCTCTGCGCGCTCGGCACGATGCTCACGCGCTTCCTGCCGTTTCTGGTCTTCAACCCGAAAAAGCCAACGCCCAAGTACATCCAATACCTTGGCTCAGCACTGCCGGGCGCGATCTTCGGCATGCTCGTCGTCTACTGCCTGCGCAATGTTGACGTGCTGCACTTTGCCTACGGGCTTCCCGAGCTCATCGCCATCGCTGTGACGATCGCCCTGCACCTTTGGAAAAAGCAAATGCTGCTCTCCATCGCGGGCGGCACGGTGTGCTATATGCTGCTGGTGCAGTTCGCGTTCTGATTTTGATTTCAACAGAAAGGAAGATGTTCCCATGCGCGTGCTTGACCTGACCCACACCATCGCTGAAAATATGCCGGTCTATCCCGGCACAGAGACACCCATTTTCGCCGGCGCGAACACCTATGAAAAGGACGGCTTCAAGGAGACGAAGCTGACCATGTACACCCACACGGGCACACACATGGACCCGCCCGCGCATCTGTTCGCCGGCCGCACGACGCTCGACGCGTTCCCCGCCTCGCAGTTCATCGGCAAGGCGCTCGTCATCGAGTGCAGCGACTTGAACGAGGGCAAGGCCATCACGCTCGAGCGCATCCTGCAATACGGCAAAGACGCGGAAAATGCCGATTTTCTGCTCTTCCACCTCGGCTGGGACAAGCGCTGGGGGACGGATGCCTACTTTGGCGACTATCCCTGCCTTGATGATGCGGCGATGGATTACATCATCGCGGGCGACTACAAGGGCATCGGCTTTGACGTGATCGGTCTTGACCCCATCGCGGATGAAAACCTGACACGCCACAAAAAGCTCTTCCAAAATAAGGACATCGTCAACATCGAAAACCTCAAGGACCTCGACAAATGCGGCAAGGGGTTGTTTTCGTTCAGCTGCTTCCCGCTCAAGCTCGAAAACTGCGATGGTTCGCCCATCCGCGCCGTGGCATGGTTCGAGGACTGATCCGTTACGCTTTGATGCAACAAATTGAATGTTCAGGAGGAATACCATGGTAGAAAAACAGGCCTTGACCGCACTTTTTGAAAAATATATCCGGAAGCTGAGGATCACACCCACGTGGGATATCCGCCTTGAATTTGTGGAAGACCCCGCGTGGCCGAAAACCGGCGACATCAAGATCGACTGCGCCGACAGAAAAGCAATCATTCTTCTGAATATTGCGAATCCCAAGCGGGAGGAAAACTTTGAAGAGATCATCGTTCATGAGCTGATGCATATCAAAATGTATCCGCTCGATCAGGTGACCGAATCGCTGATCGTGAATTGCTTTGAAGAAGGCTCGGCAGCAAACAAGTTTGCCTATGAGCAATTTTTTACGACGCTTGAGCAGACCGTGGAAGAGCTTGCCAAATGCTTCTTGCTGGAATTCGGCGAAAACAAAGAACTCTCCTACGGGAGATGCCGTCAGGAAAAGTCCTTCAACGATCTATATGACGGGCTGAAGAACATCGACTGAGAACAAATCCCTCCGTCTCATTATGGACAACAATTGCCCCTCCGTATTCAAAATACGGAGGGGCAACTTTATGGTTCTTTTTATCGCTCAATGAGTTTCTGGCCGCTGCCGTAAAGATAGTCGTAGTTTTCGCGCATGATATTCTTGATAAACGGAATACACAGCACGGCGTCCGCTGCGATCCAGGCGAAGGGATCTGCCACGCACAAACCGTAGACTGCAGCCTGCGGCGCCTGCGCGCTGACCACGCCGCCCGCGAGCGCCGCAGGCAGCAGCAGACAGACGGCAACGCGCGCGACAAGCTCGGCCGCTCCCGCGCCCAGCACGAACTGCGGCTTGCCGATGCCCTGCACACAGTTTCGCGCGACAAAGATAAACCCGAGGAATGCGTAGAGCGACAGGTCGATATAGAGGTAGGAATTGCCAAAGCGGAGCGTCTCCGCCGTCACCTTATCCGCGCTGAGGAAGATGTGAAGATAGGTGCCGTTGATCGTCAGCAGCAGTCCGATCAGGATGGAGCACGCCGCCATGATGAGCATAATGATGAGCGACTGGAGTGTGCCCTTCTTGATGCGCTTCGTGTCGCCCGCGCCGAGGTTCTGCGCCGTGAAGCTCGTCATCGCGGAGCCGAGGCCATTGAGCGGCGTCATCAAGAGGTTATTGATCTTGTTTGCCGCGCCAAAGCCATTCTGCGCGGAATTAGAGACCATCACGCCGTTCAGCATGTCAAACTGGACGACGATACTCTGCACTACAATGATGCCAATCGCCAGCACGGAAAATTGAAGACCGAGCGGGATGCCCTGGATCAGATGGCGCGTCACATCATGGCAAGTGATCTGCCAGTCCTCCTGATGCAGGCGCAGCTCGGGATATTTGGAGAAAGCATAGGCAAAGCAGCCCAGCGTGCTGATGAGCTGCGCGCTCACCGTGGCGATGGCCGCCCCGGCGACCCCCCAGCGGAACACAATGATAAACAGCAGGTCGAGTCCCACGTTCAGCACCGTGGAAAACAGAAGGAACGCCAGCGGCGTCACGCTGTCGCCCATGCTGCGCAGGAACGAGCAGATGAAGTTATAGAACAGCTGCGCGCCGATGCCCGCAAAGATGATCGCGCAATACGTATAGGCCGCGCGGTAGACCTTGCCGTTGTCCGGCGTCACATTGATCCACGCGAGCATCGGATCGAGCAGAAGCAGCGCAAGCACCGTCAGGATGACCGTCAGCGCGGCGGATAAAACGATCTGCGTCGTCAGCGAGCGCCGCACCCCCGCAGGATTGTGCGCGCCGACATTGCACGACGTGACCACGCAAAAACCCGCGCTGACGCCGAAGGCAAATTGCAGGAAAATAAAGATGAGCGACGTCGTATCGTTGACGCCCGCGACCTCCTGCGCTGTCAGCGTTTGGCCGACGATGGCCGCGTCGCTGATCGTGTAGACCTGCTGCAGCAAGTACGAAACAATGATTGGAAAAGAAAACGCCAAAATCGTCTTCCAGCATTCGCCCTGCGTGAGCTCCACCGGCTGGAGCAGGGCAGATAAACTTTTTTTCTTCATAACTAAAATCTCCATCATTTTTTGACTGGCAGATTATAGTCTCCCTTTTCCCCCTTGTCAAGGCAAAAGTTGAACAAATCAGGTAAGGTCTTGGTGAAGAAAAGCACGGAAAACGGCCCAGTTAGAAATATCTTCTTCCGAAGTTTTCAGTCTATCTACGCACTTCACCTTTGGCAGTATTTCGAGAGTGTTCCGCAAAAGAGTTCCGCATTTACATCATAAGTAAAAACGAACCGCGGAATGGCGATGGACTTTCTCTCCCGCAGCTATGAATATAAAAAAAGAAGCC
>ERZ827450.2589-NODE-2589-length-14383-cov-5.153197_pt1 | contig 14383 bp, 11 predicted proteins | sample MGYA00519773_ERZ827450 | MGnify/ENA primary metagenome ERZ827450 (study PRJEB31778, sample SAMEA3449306) | human gut metagenome | biome: human gut; feature: human-associated habitat; material: faeces | place: United Kingdom | collected 2010/2012 ...
AGAATTACCGAAGAGTACGAACAATAGTCGTAGGCCCAACGAATGGGACCATAATGCCGGTCGAATCGTCAGACATGGCCGTGGGCAAGTAATGAATGTAAGGAGCGCAGCAAGCCATGATACTCATCAAGGTATGGTACCGGTTCACAGGGCTAATGCTGAAGTGGTTGTACCGTATTGTTCTCCACGGTGATTTCGTGTATGGCAAGCGCTTCCATATGCGCCGTGCATTTCAGCTGACAATTGAGAATGGTGGTCGCGTGGTTCTTGGCGATGACGTGTTCTTCAATGATTTCTGCGCATTGCATGCGCGCAAGAGCATCACTATCGGTGACGGTACGATTTTCGGCGAGAACGTGCGCATCTACGATCATAACCACCGATTTGCCGATCCGACGACGCCGATCAAAGACCAAGGATACAGCGAGGCTGCGGTCTCTATCGGGAAACATTGCTGGATTGGCTCCAGTGTGACGATTCTTAAAGGTGTAACCATCGGCGATAATGTAGTGGTAGGCGCTGGCTGCGTGGTTGTGAAGGATGGAAGGATTGTCACCGAAGGATATCATGAGCGGTGCGGCGAATATCATGCAGAGCGCAACGCCCTCACAAAATGCAGCGAAGATTTAACAGGAGCCACAATGTATGTGACGTTAGAGCCGTGTTGTCATCAGGGAAAGACGCCTCCGTGTACGGATATTATATTGGAGCGTGGCATTGGAAAAGTATATGTTGGCTCGATGGACCCGAATCCGAAAGTGGCAGGAAAAGGTGTACAGATTTTAAGGGACCATGGCGTAGAAGTAGAGACCGGTCTTTTAGAAGAAGAGTGCCTTTCGTTAAATGAAATATTTTTTCATTATATTACAACAAAAATGCCTTATGTGGCGATGAAGTATGCGATGACGTTAGATGGTAAAATTGCTTCGTTTTCCGGCGATTCCAAATGGGTGACCGGAGAAAAGGCGAGAGAACATACACATTTTTTGCGAAAAAAATACCGCGGAATTTTAGTGGGAATCGGAACCGTGCTTGCGGATGATCCGATGCTCAACTGCCGCATTGAAAATGGTGTGGACCCGGTTCGGATTGTATGTGATTCGCATTTGCAGATTCCACTTGAGTGCCAGCTTGTGAAAACGGCAAAGGATATCGAAACGATTGTCTGCTATGCCGAAGAAAATGAGGAAAAGAAAAAAGCACTCATGGAGGCCGGTGTTCAGTTAATTAAGGCTGAAAAAGATGGACAAGTGGATTTGGAAAAGCTGATGATGGAATTAGGCAGTATGGAAATTGACAGTGTTTTAGTAGAGGGCGGCGGCGCCATTCATGGTTCCTTTTTGACATCCGGTTTGGTGCAGAAAGTTTACTGTTATATTGCGCCGAAGATGATTGGTGGCAAAGATGCATTATCGCCGGTTTTGGGAAAAGGAATTGAAAAAATGAGTGACGCCGTGGAAATTACGGATGTTACGGTACAAAACTTTGGCAGTGACATCTGTGTGAGCGGGCATATGAAGCAAAAAAAGGAGGGATAAGCGGTGTTTACAGGAATTGTAGAAGAGATGGGAACTATTCAGAAAATTGAACGGGGAAGCCAGTCGGCGGTCTTATCGATTCGCTGTGAAAAAGTGTTAGAGGGTACGCAGATTGGTGACAGTATTGCTGTGAATGGCGTGTGTCTGACCGTGACAAGCCTGCGAAGTGATGGTTACGATGCAGATGTGATGGCAGAGACGATGAACCGGAGTTCCCTCGGTTTACTGCAGCCGGGAAGCCGTGTGAATTTAGAGCGTGCGATGCCGGCGGATGGACGATTTGGCGGACATATCGTGGCAGGACATGTGGATGGGACAGGAACTATTGTCAAAATAGAAAAGGACGAAACGGCGGTGTGGTACCGAATTGAGGCGGCACCGGAAGTGCTTCGCTACATTGTAGAAAAAGGCTCCATCACAATTGATGGAATCAGTCTTACCGTGGCGACAGTTTCCGATACGGATTTTCAGGTGTCAATTATTCCGCACACTCAGGCAAATACGGTGCTTTCTGACCGGAAAACCGGTGATGTGGTAAATCTGGAAACAGACATTATTGGAAAGTATGTGGAAAAACTTTTGCAGCCGCAAAAAACTCCTGAAAAAGAAAGTAAGATTACGTTAGAATTTTTAGCAGAAAACGGATTTTAATACAGAAAGGAACGAGAATAATGGCAGGATTTGCAACGATTGATGAGGCATTACAGGATTTAAGAGATGGAAAATTAATTTTAGTAATTGATGACCCGGACCGTGAAAATGAAGGCGATTTAATTTGTGCCGCAGAATTTGCTACGACAGAAAATGTAAATGCGATGGCAAGTCTGGCAAAAGGATTAATCTGTATGCCGATGAGTAAAGAGATGACGAAAAAACTGGGACTTGACCAGATGGTAGCGGTGAATACGGATAATCATTCGACGGCATTTACCGTTTCGATTGACCATGTGGACACAACGACCGGTATTTCTGCGGTAGAGCGTTCGCTGACGGCAATGAAGTGTGTCGAAGATGACGTGAAACCGGAAGATTTTCGAAGACCGGGACACATGTTCCCTCTTGAAGCAAGAGAAGGAGGCGTGTTAAAGCGTGCCGGACACACAGAGGCAACGGTGGATTTGATGCGGTTAGCCGGTCTGAAAGAATGTGGTCTTTGCTGTGAGATTATGCGTGAGGATGGTACGATGATGCGTACAACCGAACTTTTAGAATTTGCTAAAGAGCATAATCTTCATGTAATTACAATCGAGGATTTAATTAAGAAACGTTTGGAAAAAGAAAGTCTTGTAAAAAAAGAAGCCGAGGCAAAACTTCCAACGAAATATGGAAATTTCCGGATTCACGGATATCAGAATATTACAAACGGTGAGCATCATGTAGCCCTTACGATGGGGGATGTGTCGGATGGTGAACCGGTGCTTTGCCGTGTTCATTCAGAATGTCTGACCGGTGATGTATTTGGCTCCTGCCGCTGTGACTGCGGCGAGCAGTTAGAAAGTGCCATGCGCATGATTGCCAAGGAAGGCAGAGGAATTCTTCTTTATATGAGACAGGAAGGCAGAGGAATCGGCCTTTTGAACAAATTGAAAGCTTATGAACTGCAGGAGCAGGGATATGATACGGTAGAGGCAAATGTAAAATTGGGATTTGCTCCGGACTTAAGAGAGTATGGAATCGGTGCCCAGATTTTATATGATTTGGGCGTAAAAAAACTTCGTCTTTTGACGAATAACCCGACTAAAATTGCAGGACTTGCCGGCTATGGAATTGAAATTGTGGAGCGTGTTCCGATTGAAATTGCACCAAAGCCGGAGGATTACAAGTACCTTGTGACAAAGCAGGAAAAAATGCAGCATATGACGCACTATGATGTAACACGTGCGAAAAAAGATAAATAAAAGAAAGTGAGGAAATGAAAATGAAAACATTGGAAGGAAACGTAATTGGAAAAGGACTCAAAGTTGGTATTGTGGCAGCAAGATTTAACGAGTTTATTGTAAACAAACTGATTGGCGGTGCAGAGGATGCCTTAGTACGTCATGGCGTGGATACAAAGGATGTGGAACTTGCTTATGTGCCTGGCGCATTTGAAATTCCGATTGTTGCACAGAAGATGGCAGCAAGTGGAAAATATGATGCAGTAATCTGCCTTGGTGCCGTAATCAAAGGTTCAACTTCTCATTATGATTATGTCTGCGCAGAGGTAAGCAAAGGAGTTGCAACCGTTGGTTTAAATACCGGAGTACCGACTCTGTTTGGTGTATTGACAACCGATAATATTGAGCAGGCAATTGAGCGTGCCGGTACAAAAGCAGGAAATAAAGGATATGATGTTGCATGTTCTGCCATTGAGATGGTAAACTTAATGAAAGAGTTATAAAAAGAAATAACAAAAGGGGGCAGCAGGGGTGATGGATTTTCATCAGATTAAGTCGAACATGGAGAAGGTAATCGTTGGAAAGTCTGAGACGATTGATTTGGTTCTTACGGCACTTTTAGCAGGTGGTCATATTCTGCTTGAGGATGTGCCGGGAACCGGAAAGACGATGCTTGCAAAAGCGTTAGCAGCATCACTTTCACTGGATTTTCAGAGAATCCAGTTTACACCGGATTTACTTCCGGGGGATGTGACGGGAATCCACTTTTTTAATCAGAAAAATTCAGAATTTGAATTTCGTCCGGGTGGCATTTTCACGAATATTCTGCTGGCAGATGAGATTAACCGCGCGACGCCGCGTACGCAGTCAAGTCTGTTAGAGAGTATGGAGGAACATCAGGCAACGATTGACGGTGTCACCATGGAATTACCGGACCCGTTTTTTGTAATTGCGACGCAGAACCCGGTAGAATCTTCCGGTACATTTCCACTTCCGGAAGCACAGCTTGACCGTTTTATCATGCAGATTCCGATGGGATATCCAAACCGCGAAGGAGAGCGTGAAATTCTGCATCGTTTTGCAGCAGATAATCCGCTTTTGACACTTGAGTCTGTCTGCACAAAAGAAGAATTGGCGGCGATGCAAAAGCAGTGCGAAGAGGTTTATGCGGCACCCGTGATTGAGGATTATATTTTAGACCTTGTGGAAGCTACCCGCAAGCATAATAACATTGCACTCGGCGTAAGTCCGCGTGGAGCACTTGTATTTTTGCGTGCAGCAAAATGTTATTCGGCATTAAAGGGTGAGCATTTTGTGACACCGGAGACGGTGAAGTATCTGGCACCATTTGTGCTTTCACACCGGCTGATTTTGGAAGACGTGTACAGCACAAATAAAAAAGCGTCCGATTACATTGAGGAAATTACGCATTTTGTAACAGCACCGACGGAGGATTTTGCCAAGTGATAATCATGTTATTTCTTGCCCTTGTGCTGTTTACCGTTTATTTCATTCATACGTTTCATTACAGCAGACATTGGATGGAAAACTTTGAAGTGACACTTGCCTTTTCGCAGGAACAGGCAGGAGAGGGCGATACGTTGTTTTTATATGAAACAGCAGTGAATAAGAAAAAAATGGGTCTGCCGATTATGTGTGTGAAGTTTTTAGCCTCCCGCTTTTTGCAGTTTGAGGGGGCGGAGAACGGAACGGTTTCAGACCATTTTTACCGGAATGATGTCATGAGTGTGGATGGCTTTGAGAAAGTGCGCCGAAAATTAAAATTTACCTGCAAAAAACGTGGATTTTATCAGATTCAAGAGGCAGAACTAGTCAGTTATGATTTGTTCTGCCGTCATACGTTTGTCCACAAAATTCCGGTGGGAGTTTCGCTTTTGGTATACCCGTCCCGTATGAATATTCGAAAATTGATGCCGGTGTTCCGGCACATGACAGGTTCGTGTAAAACGAATGTGCCGCTGTTTGAAGACCCGTTCTTAAGTGGTGGTGTCCGAGAGTATACGCCGGAAGATTCGATGCGTAAAATCCACTGGAAGGCGTCGGCGAGAATGGGGAATTGGCAGGTAAAAACAGCGGAATATACGGCTTCTACTCCTGTCGTAATCCTGCTCAATCTGGAATCGCCCGGTGTTTTTGTCTCTGTTGATTTGATGGAAGAGAGTATTCGTCTTGCGTATTCCTTTGTTTATTATTTAAGTAAAGAAGGTGTAGAAACAAAGTTAGTTATTTCCGGTGATGAGAAATATTCCATGGAAGGAACCGGAAGAACCCAGATTGCGGCGGCACGCCGTGCTCTGGCATTGATTTCTTATGAGCACCCGCTTAGCAAAGGGGAAGATTTTGTGATAAGAGAGTGCGAAAAAATCCGCAGGGAGCAGCATGTGATTCTCATTTCTGCGGCAGGAAAAAAGCCAATGCAAAAGGCAGTTTCCGATATGCTGCACCGGAACGAATCTTTGACGTGGATTGCTCCAACGTTTTCCGAGTATGGGGAGGATAATGAATTTCGGGAGATACCTCCGTCAATTGCAAAATGTCTTGTGAAATGGAGGGGTATGTAGTGAAAATCCGCAGGCGGTGCCGTTTTTTGGCATTTCTTTATTACGAGCTGTTAATTCTTGGAGTGGTTACCTCTTTGGTTCACTGGTTTGATGCCGGCGATGTGTATTCTTATGGGCGTTTTGTCTTTTTTGTTTTTGTGCCAATATTATTTTACCGGCATTTTTATCAGAAAGAAAAGCGGGAGGAAAGAAAAGTTGCGTCCTGTCATGTGGGGGCACTTGTGTTAGCCGGACTCTTTATGATGCCGGGAACTATTTTAGAGGCGGCCGATGATAGTTTCTGGCTGTGCAGTATTTTCTATCTGGCAGCGATTGTTGTTGGATTTGCCGGTGAATACTGGCGTGGGCAGTATCTTGTAGTAGGCTGCAATCCAAGTGTTTCTAAGGAAACGAAACGCCGCATAAATGTGAATCGCAGGAAGGACTGGATTCCTTTCTATGCTGCGGGATTTCTTACGGTTTTGCTTTTATTTGTGGCGGCAGGATATAAACCGGAATGGAATTTTGAAAGGGATTCAAAGCAAAAGACTACCGTGGCGGAAACAAAAGAGAAGGAAGAGCCGGCAGCGGGACCGGAAAGCCAGTCCAGAGAGACTGTGGTACGGCAGCAGCAGGAAGAGCAAAAGGGTAATTTCTGGCTTACACTACTGCGGTATACTGTATTGATTGTACTGATTGTGGCGGTAGTTATTCTGGCTGGTTATGGTATTTTTAAATTGATTTGTTATCTGGTATTTCACCGCCAAAAGCCTTCCTATGAATTTGTGGAACAGGTGACCATTACAAAAGAGGATGAGGAACATATACGGCTTGTACCGGTGGCAAAACGGGAAAAGCAGTTCCCGGCAGGTAACGATGGATTTGTCCGAAAGGCGTTTTACAAACAGATTCAAGCCGGTGCACAAAAGAATTCGGTTCCGTGCTCACAGACGCCACAGGAACTAAAGGAGACTTATTTATCCGGGGAAAAGGCGGATGAATATTTGACTCAATTATATGAAAAGGCAAGATATGCGAAAGAGTCGGTTGAGACAGAAGAAATTCGCAAATTACATGAATTGGAGGAACAGAAATGGAAGAAAAATGGAAAAAAGTAAATCCGGTGCTCCCGTTGGATTATCCGGACCCGGATGTAATTCGGGTAGACGACACGTATTATATGGTAAGTACCACGATGCATTTTATGCCGGGATGTGTGATTCTGCGCTCCTATAATCTGGCGGACTGGGAAATTTATTCTTATGTGTATGAGACACTTGAACTTACGGATCAAGAGTGCTTAAAGAATGGAAAAAATGCTTATGGACAAGGAATGTGGGCTGCCACACTCCGCTATGAAAAAGGTATGTTTTATCTGATTTTTGTTGCCAATGACACGGGAAAAACGTATTTGTTCCGCGCACCGGACTTAAAAGGCCCATGGCAGAAAAATGAAATCGAGGGCTTTTACCATGACTGCTCGCTTTTGTTTGATGAGGGACGTGCCTTCCTTGCCTACGGAAACCGCCAGATTTATGTGATGGAATTGAATGAAGAAATGACGGCGCCGAAGGAGGGCGGTTTACATAAACTTTTGGTTGAGGACCCGGATGAAGTGTATCTTGGTTATGAGGGAACCCATTGGTACAAAATCAACGGGAAATATTATTTGTTTTTCATCCATTACCGCAAGGGGGACAATACGAGACGTTCGCAGGCTTGTTATGTAAGCGATTCGCTCGCAGGTCCTTATACCGGTGGAGATGTGCTTGATACCGACGGCGGTTACTGCAATCAGGGAGTTGCTCAGGGAGGAATTGTGAGTACAACAAGTGGAAAATGGTATGCTATGCTGTTCCGTGACAGCGGTGCCGTGGGAAGACTGCCGGTTCTTGTTCCGGTTCATTTTGAAAATGATTTTCCGGTATTTGGCGTAGATGGAAAAGTAGAAGATAAACTGCTTTTAGAGGATACAAATCCGGCTCACAAATATGCACCTTTATATGGAGATGAAGATTTTTCTTCTCTTCATAATTACTGGCAGTGGAATCATGTGCCGGATGACAGCAGGTGGAAACTTTTAAATCACCGGTTGATTTTGCAGACCGGAAAAATATGCAATAATGTAACACAGGCACCAAATACGCTGACTCAGAGGATGCCGTATCCGGGAGGTGTTGTAACAGTAACCGTGGATGGTTCGGCGTTATCCGATGGAGATATAGCGGGACTTTGTATGTTGCAAAGCGACTATGCATTAGCCGGAATTACGAAGGAAAATGGAAAATATTTTCTTGTGAAACTGGCAAAAGACGGTGTAGCAGATGGACAGATGAACCCGAAAGAAGATGACAGTATGCCGGCTGTACAGGAGAAAATTCCGCTTTCTTCTGCCAAAGTTACACTTCGTGCGAAAATTGATTTTACAAGAATGAAAGATAAGGCAGTGTTTGAGTGGAAGCAGGATGGTAATTGGCAGATTCTTGCAGAGCCATTTTCTCTGTATTTTAAGCTGGATCATTTTTGTGGTGTGCGTCCGGGACTGTTCTGTTATGCGACGAAAGAGCATGGAGGCCAGGCGGCATTTTCAGATTTCACAATGAGAAAGGAAGAGACTGATGAATAAAAAAGAGGGCATTAAGTTATGTGAATCCGAGCTTAAGGTGATGGAACTTTTGTGGGAGGAGGGCGAACTCCGCGCGGGTGAAATTGTTCCGATTTTGTCAGCGCGCGTTGGCTGGAACCGCAATACGACTTATACAATTATTAAAAAGTGTGTGGAAAAGGGGGCCATAAGGCGGATTGAACCAAAGTTTGTCTGCCAGCCCCTTGTGACAAAGGAGCAGACACAGGTTTATGAAATAAATGCATTGGCAGAGCGGCTGTTTGATGGGAGTTTGGAAAAACTGCGGAAGGTTGTGGAGGAGATGGTGTAAGGCGGAGTTTGTAAAGTGGATTATTGAAACATTACTTGATATGTGTTAATATATGACATATACCACATGGCAAATTTTGTAAACGTAATTTGCCAATTCGTTATAACGATAGAACGTAAATCAAACGAAGCAAAAAAGGAGGAATCTTTGTGAAAAGAAGAAAAACAAAACGCCTGCTGGCAGGATTACTTGCGCTGGTAATGGTGTTATCCCTGTGCGAGATTACGCTGGGGCAATCTACGCCGGCTAAGGCCGCAGTTAGTTTGCAAAATCCAGCTACCAATGGAAATGGTGTAACAACATGGGATTGTATCTATTTTGGAAACTATTATCAAAGTAACAGTTCAACAAAAGAACCAATTAAATGGCAGGTTCTGTCCGTACATGGAAATGATGCCTTTTTGCTTGCAGACCAAAACTTGGATGCTAAACCGTATAATGAGGAAGATACGGATGTAACATGGGCAACGTGTACTCTTCGTACCTGGTTGAATGGAACATTTTTAAATACGGCATTTACATCGGCAGAACAGGCAGCAATTAAAAATACAACAGTTGTGAATGATGACAATCCATATTATGATACAGAAGGTGGAGAGAATACCACAGATAAAGTGTATCTTTTGTCCATTGCAGAAGCAAGTAATACGGCTTATGGATTTAATGGCGAGTTTAGAACCGAAAGTGAAACCAGAGAAGCAAAAAATACAGCATATGCAAAAGAGCGCGGAGCGTGGACAGAAACGAGTACGGAGTACGAGGGGAACGGCTATTGGTGGCTGCGGTCGCCGGGCTACTATAGTTTTACTGCATCCAGTGTGAGTAACAATGGCTATGGCGATGACGGTGGTAATTTTGTCAACAGTGATGGTCGTGCGGTTCGGCCCGCTTTGCATTTAAATCTTTCCTCTTCTACTCTTTGGCGTTATGCAGGAAAAGTTACAGCAAATGGGGGAGGTGGTTCGTCACAGGCAACACCAACACCTACGCCGACATCAAAACCTACTCCAACGCCTGTTATCAGCACTGAAGATAAAAAATACATTACCAATATTGAAAAGTCTTTGCCTAATTTTTCAAACCTTGGATCAGCCGAATTAAAAGGACCGGAAATCAGTATTGGGAACAATACATTCAATATTTTTAAACAAAAAATGTCGATGGATTTATCCTTTTTTGATGCTGCAAACATGACGGTAAATATTGATGCCAAGAATAAAACGGCGGAAGTATTATTAGGAATTAAGTCGAATAATAGTGCCACTGTGAAAAAAGACCCGAATGACACTTATTGGCGTGAATCGTATCAGGAAGTAAAATCACTGGTTAAATCTTGTGGTGGGAAAGTTAATACGACGAAATTATGGAATCAGTTTTCCAAACTTCGAGGAAAGTTAAAGAAAGTAAACGGAAGTGCGGCGTTTCATGTAGATGGTAATGCGGTGGGGTATGTAAAACTAAAATTAGATGATAATGGCAGTGTAATCGGTTTTGAAGAAGGTGGCATGACGGCGTCACTGGAAGCCGGCGGAAGTGTAAAAGTGCCGCTTTGGTGGATTGTGTATTCGGAATTTGGTGTTTCCGGAAGCGTTGATGGAAAAATCTGTCTTACGATGAATCCGCAAAAAGTCATTACACCAAGTGGAGAGTTAAATCTTGCAATCAAGCCGCATATTGCCTTGGGCGCGGACGCTGTAGTCATTAATATAAAAGGTGGTATTGAGGGAGAAATTGGTGGAAAAGCCTCTTTTCCATGGAAGAGTTTTTCAAATTCTGTGTCGGCTTATCTGACCGGAAAACTATATATTCAGGCAGATACGACAGTGCCGGGATTGTCAGGATATAAAGACTGGAAGTTTTCACGATTGGAGTTGTATCCAAACTTGGGTAAGACGACAAAAAGTATCAGCAAAATGACGTATAAGAGAAGTACACCTGTGACTCAAAAAGAGATTCAATCGGTTAAAAAGAGTCAGAATCTCCTGGATTCGGCACAGGAAGCGCTTGTTTATGAAAATGCAAAGCCGACAATAACGACATTTGCGGACGGAACAGCACTTATGACTTATTTGAATGATACAGAGGAAAATTCCGGCGGTCAGACAACACTGATGTACCGTTTGTATCAGAATGGTGCATGGAGTGATGGCAAACCGGTTGACAAGACGGGACGGCTGGATACGGCAGCACAGATGTTTTCTCACAATGGATTTACTTATGTGATGTACGAAAATAGTGATGTGGCAATCACGGAAGGTATGTCCGAGGAGGAAATCCTGCAGCACCTGGCATTAAAAGTTGCAAGATATGATGAAGAAAGCCAAACTTTTGATAAGGTTGTTACATTGCGTGAAGCGGGAAAAAATTGGAGTTATAAATACCAGTTTGCGTCAGACGGAACAGATTTGTATGCCGTTTGGGGCGAAAATTCTTCTGGTGATGCATTGTTGGAAGAAGGCAAGACAAAGATTTATCGAAGTAAACTGACTGAGGACGGTTGGTCTGCTCCGGAAGAATTATACCGTACCGATGATACAATCAGTGACTTTGCGTATGGTTATGTTGGAGACGAATTTTCACTGGCTATGGTTCAGGGGGAGACCCTTTTGGTAAATGGTGAAACAATCGCAACTGCGGATACCGGAATGCAGGCAGTAAAATGCATCGATGGAAAGATTTACTTTATTCAGGATGGAACGCTTATGCGCTATGACGGTGGAGAGACACAGGATTTACAAATCGCATGTGGTTCATCTTATGACGTATATGAAGATGTTGTTTACTGGATTGGGCAGGATAACTTTAATAGTGAAATTTATAAACAAAAGATAGGAGAGGAATCCGTTGCTGCTGCGCTTACCGAAGACGGGGGCTATGTCAGTGGTTTTGCACTCTTAAAAAATAGTGAAGAACCGGGAGTTGTTTATACAGAGCAGGAAGTGGATACTTCAAAAGAAAATCCATATGGTGCGACGGTATTAAAATATAAATATGAGACCAAACGGAGTCAGGCGGAGGTTACCAATATTGCTTATGATGTTCTAAGTTTTGGTACGGATAAAGAAAATCCGATTTTGATCACTGTATCAAACACTGGTACAGCCGATTTGAACCATGTGAAAATTACAGTAAAAGATGCTTCCGGAAATGTGTTGTATGAGGGGCCGTTCGTAGACAAACTAGCTGCTGGTATGCAGAGTGAACAGGAGATACTGATTTCTGTTCCGGCAGACTTTACTACTTCGGATATTACGGCTTCCGTTACATCGGATGAAACATTTGAACAGCAATTGACAGCGAAGCAAACGATTGAAACGACAACAAGTGATCTTGCTGTTACAGCGAAAAATAAGGATTTAATAACAGTAACCAATAATGGTGGTAATGAGGCAGAAAATGTATCTTTTGTTGTTAAAGATGGTGGGGAAAACGGTAATGTAATACATACAGAAACATTGAAAACATTATCTTCTGGACAATCGAAAGATATTTCACTTGTGGAGATATGGAACAAAGCTACAAGAAATGACATATCCGGAACGAAGATATTGTATTTGGAGGTAGAACAGGAAGAAACGGAATATGAGCTTTGGAATAATAGCATTGTGCTGGAAAAGGAAGTGGCACCGGTTGCCACACCAACGCCAACACCGACGGTGACGCCAACGGTCAAGCCGACTGCTGTTCCAACTGCAATTCCAACTTTAAAGCCGACTATAGCACCAACGGTAACACCTTCGGTTACGCCGGATAACTCGGATAAGATATCAGGTAAGAAAACATTATCAAAGGTTATTTTGCAAGTGCCAAAGAATAAAAAAGGCAGAAAACTTGTTGTTCGCTGGAATGCGGTTAAAGATGTCAAAGGCTACCAGCTTCAGTATGCCCTAAACAAAAAATTCAAAAAGAAAAAGAGCATACAGACAAAGAAAACCAAGTACACCATTAAGAAACTGAAAAAGAAGAAAACGTATTACATTCGTGTCCGTGCCTATAAAATGAATGGTAAGAAAAAGGTGTACGGTAAGTGGAGCAAGGTGAAAAAAGTCAAGATAAAGAAGTAACATAAGGAAGTAATATAAGACGGGTTTTGAAAAAACTTTGAGCGTAGAACGCCCCTCCTATTGGTGGTGTCGTTTTACGCTCTTTTTATGTGCCGAAATTTGGTTTGTTTGGCACGATTTAATGTTCTTTTTGAGGGGCGTAAGTCGCCTGACGATTGTAAGTAAATATATTGACTTTGCACTTTGATTGTGCTAGTATATATACAAACAAGGGTGGGGCGCAGCAGATGTTCTCCTTGTAGTGATAGAAATAAAAGAATTTAGGTAATTAAGGAGGATACTGTTTGGGAGCAAAAGATTTAGCAGAGAAAAATTTACTACAATACAAAGATGTATTTTCAGACATTGTAAATGTAAACTTATTTGGTGGCAGATGTTATGTGTCAGCGGAAGAGTTGTCGAGAGAACCCGGCGAGTTGATTACGAAAGTTGTCTCTGACGATAAACTTCGCCAGTTACAGATGGATGTGCCGATGAAGTGTAAGAAGGATAATACAAATTTCTTCTTATGTTTGGAAAATCAGAGTGACAAAAATAATATTATGCCGGTGCGTGATATGGGATACCAGCACGCAAAATATATGGAACAGATAAAAGAAGTGAAGGAAAGTAATCGGAAAACCGGCAATTATCCAAACCCGATGACAAAAGAACTTAATGATTCACAGAAGTTAAGCCCGGTCATCACTCTGGTTTTGAATTACAGTCAGAAAGAATGGGAAAAGCCAAGATGTTTGAATGATATGCTGGAGTTCCCGGAGGATATGAAATGTGAGTTGGAGCCATGGATACCCTCGTATTCGGTTTGTGTGATTAACCTAGCCAGTCAGCCGGAAACGACAATCCGCCAGTATCAATCAGATTTTAAATACATAGTCCGTTATCTGTCCTGTGGAAATGACAGAAAGAAACTGGATGAATATTTTCAAACAACAGAGTTTGAATTAGACCACCCGGAAGCGTTTTTAGACTGGTTGTCTGCGGTGACAAACGACACGAGATATCGGAAAGCAAAGGAATTAATTGAAGAAACTGAAGGAAAAGGAGGAAAAATCAATATGTGTGTATTGTTAGATATGTATGAAGAACGAGGAGAAGCACGAGGAGAAGCACGAGGAATAGAGAAAGGAATTGTCCAAGGAGAGGCGCGTGGAATGGCAAAGGGAATTTCACAAGGAATCGAGGAAATCAACACATTATATCATTGCTTGTTAGCAGATAATCGAATGGAAGATATACAAAAAGCAATCATGGATACAGACTATCAGAAGGAATTGTTGCGGGAGTATGGGATAGGAGAGTAAGAGGAGGATATTATTTGGGAGCAAAAGATTTAGCAGAGAAAAATTTATTACAGTACAAAGATGTATTTTCAGACATTGTCAATGTAAACTTATTTGGTGGCAG
>ERZ827450.2591-NODE-2591-length-14361-cov-2.389767_pt1 | contig 14361 bp, 8 predicted proteins | sample MGYA00519773_ERZ827450 | MGnify/ENA primary metagenome ERZ827450 (study PRJEB31778, sample SAMEA3449306) | human gut metagenome | biome: human gut; feature: human-associated habitat; material: faeces | place: United Kingdom | collected 2010/2012 ...
GAATAATAATCCACTTTAAACATTTTTTCCTTTAACTCTGCTAACCACTCTGCATTTTTGGTTTCAATTGTATTAATAAGCTTTTTAATACTGGTAATAGTTCTTTCTGTTTGATCCGAATTATAATAACCTGAAAATATACTTATCCAATACCATGCTTCTAAATAGTCATACGTTCTACTATCTTCTCTGTAACTTTTGTTCGATAAAATATATGAAACAACTACTAACATTAACTTATAATTTATATCTTTAATACTTCTAACACCACATCTCATCTTGAAAAATAAAAGTGCTAAATCCAAAGCATCACATACATCTTCGCATTTATTTTTTAAGTCACAAGGTTTTATTGCTAATATTTTGTTCTTTTTAATCAATTCACTTTTAATATCATCCGGATTAAATAATCCGGCATATGAATAAAGAGACATAACATTTAAATATGCGTCAATATATGTATTAACAGGTTCTCCATTTTTATTTTCGATACATCCCATATCTATCGTGGCTATATATTTTTCTGATGTTAACTTTGCTCTAACATTTTCATTGTTTTTTAATTGTTCATTATAAATAGCCTCCGGATACTTTCTTTTCTTTTTCATATATTTTTCTATTTTATCATAATAATTTTCATCACTTTCACTTGCAAATCTTGCCATTACTAATTCAAATGTTCCTAGAGAGACTCCTCCTTCATTTAAGTTTTCATATATATTAATTGCTCTGGCTCGTTTGCTATTATCGACAATTATCTGATGTAGTTGTATATTATTTAAACAGGATACAAGATATGATCTTATATTATTTTCCCATTCACTTGCCTGTGCATCTAATTTTTCCTTAAAACTTTCATTTGGCATAACTTCCGATACTTTATCAGATATTATATTCTTCTCAAATATGCTCTTTTTTTCATTTTCAATTGAATCGTACTCTTCAATTATATCCAAACATATATTTTCTGATATTCGTTTTAAAACAGTTGATAATCCCATAGTATTCTTCCCTGTTAACCAAAATAAAGGTATTAAATACTCTTTTCCTGATGTACAATAATTAATTAAATCTGATTTTGTTGATTCCTTTTCCTTAAATGGGTTATAGCATTCATCACTATTAGCATTAAATGATATTATTTTTATTGCCTCATATATATCATCTGACAGAAATTTAGGTTCTTCTTTTTCTGCATCTTCTAAAGGAAATTGCAACTTTCTAACCTGAAAAAAATCTTCAACCTCACCTTCCATTCTTTCATATTTAGGTATTCGTAGAAAAAATCTTCTTTGTAATCCTGTTCTATTTATAAGGTTGCTTGACTTCTTTGCCATATCAAAAATAACATTAGAAAATGCATTTGTTAAAACTGTGACTCTCTGCTGTCCATCCAGTAATGCTAAAATTTTTCCGTCCATTTCAAGTTGTTTATACGTTTTTCTTTCTCTACAACCTAGCATTTTATATGCATAATCTTTCGCATCACTATCCAAAAGCAAAATACTTCCTATTGGCATTTTTGCCAATACAGATGCTATCAATCTCCCCTGTTTTTCTTCCTCCTTCCAAATAAATTTCCTTTGAAAATCAGGCAATAAAATTTCCTTTTTAACTATTTTGTCAATTAGGTTACTTAAAGCTTCTACTTTTTCATCCATACTTTTACCTCTCTAAATACTTTTTCTTTAAGTTATTTAAACAAAGCTATTTTCGCCTTGCAAAACTCATCTACATTTCCTCACTTAGTTCTTCCACTGCCTCCAGCAGCTTTTCTATATCATTCCTTGTTGTGTACCTTCCAACACTGGCTCTTACCACGCCTCCCTTTTCTATATCCATCAAATGTTTATGTATAAGCGGTGCGCAATGATATCCTGTTCTAACTGCAATGTGGTAATCCTGGTCTAATATTGTTCCCACATCCTCTGCCTTGTAGCCTTCAATGTTAAAGGCTACAATTCCTATATGTGAATCTTCCAATGGAAGATATGTAGTTACGTTTTCTATTTTTTCAAGTCCTTTTACAAGGTATTCTGTTAATTCTTTTTCTTTTGCCTCAAAGTCACTTATTCGCCCAATTGTTTCATCTAATGCTGCCTCCATTCCTGCCACGGCAACTATGTTAGGACTTGCCGGTTCCAGCATTGCAGGTATTGTTTTTGGCATATTTAGGTTAAGTGAATCACTTCCCGTTCCTCCGGCAATAAATGGATTAATCTTTGTTCCTTTTCTTACGAAAAATCCACTGGTGCCAAATGGTCCATATAGATTCTTATGTCCTGCAAAAGCTATAAAATCTGCCATTAGGTTGTTCATGTTAATGTCTAATAATCCCAATGACTGAGAGGCATCAATAATAACCTGACTGTTATATTTTTTTGCCATTTCAGTTATCTCTTTAACCGGCAAAATATACCCTGTTACGTTGCTTATATGAGTTGCAAAAACTTTCGTAGGAGGATTCATGGAAAACATATATTCCATTTTTTCAAAATCTATTTCTAATGTTTCGCTCTTTAATGGGAGTTCTATTAAATCAAAACCATATTTTTCACTAATCAAATGTAATGGTCGCATTACTGCATTATGTTCAAAAGGAGAAACATAGCAAACATCTGCACCACTCCAATCCAAACCACCAATTATTACATTCATTGCAATTGTGGCTGATGGCGTAAGCACAATGTCTGCAACATCTTTTCCTTTTACAAGTTTCAAAGCTTTCTCTCTTGTCCGGTCTATTATTTCCGTTGCTTTTCTTGCCAGACTATAAGAGCCTCTTCCCGTATTAACTGCAAGATTTCTGTTTACATAATCCATCTCCGTATAAACAGACTCCGGCTTTGGAAAAGTTGTTGCTGCATTATCTAAATATATAGTTTTACTATTATTCTCCTTATCCATAACTTATCCCTCAAATAAATCCACTTATAATCAGTAACTTCCATTTGCATATGGCAAATCTCTTTTATTAATATCTTTCGCAAATCTTACTGTTCCATTACTTTTCAATCAATTCAATTATTTACTCAACAGTTCTTCCAGTGCCTTTACCAACACTGAAACTTTCTGATTAAGTTCCAATGTATCACCAAATTCTTCCAGTGCATCCTCTATTGCATTCTGAAGGAAATAACTTGTGCTGTCGTCACTGTCAGGTTCAAAGAATCTTTCGATTGTACTTTCCCCTGTTTTAATTGAAATCTTATTTTCTCCCTCTGTTGACTGTTCACTTTCCTTAATAGACTGAATAGTGTTTTTAACATAAGTTAACTCTTCGACAAATCTTTCATAAGAATCGTTTTTCCAATCATTGATATAAATTCCTGTAATAATTTTGCACAATCTTGAAACAATTTCATCCTCATCGTTAGTAGTCAGCTTTTCAATGTACGTCATAAAGCCTGTAATATTCTCAGCGTAAATATGTGACTTTGACTTTTCACTTTGTTTTGAATACCAGTTCTTTAAACATGCACTTAAACTTTCATCAGCCCTTGCTCCAAAAATGCTCTTAACCTGAACTGCTGTTTTCTTCTTTGCATTTACAAGATTGTTGTCCATATATTTTTTAATTTCTTCTATCTGTAAAGTAACATTTTCAAAAACTGCATCACCGCTATTATAATGACATATTGCCTTTGGTATTTTTTCAAAAAGAACTTCTCTTGGGTTAAGTTCTATGCCCTTAAATACTTTTCTAAAAGAGTACATTCTTTCGAAAGCATCTTCTTCCAAATAGCCCTGCTCATTTTCTTCAAAAAGCTGTTTTGTAAATGTTAAAGTATACTGGTCCAATGATCTGTACCATCTCTGCATACTTTCCACAATGTTGTTTAAGCGCTGCATTTTTGACTTCTGTTTTTTTCTTAACTCTTCGCTAAGGAAAAGTTCTTCTAAAACCTTTAGATATTTTTCTTTCTCAATACTTTCCTTTTCAATAAAAAGATAATAATCCTGTGGTTTTTCGTTAATATTGTTTAAAATACTGCTTGAAATCTCCACTTCCTTATTCTGAAGATAAATAATCGGCGTATCCTGCAGATTAATTATTTCCTTTGCAATAAAAATAGGAATTACTCCTTTTCTTGTGCCAAAATCCTTACCCAATAATTTGTTATAAAGGACCTGAAAAGAAACCTTCTTGCCTGCACATTGACCTACAAAAGCATCGATTTCTTCAATAATTCTTCTACAGCCTTCCTCCTCAGAACTGTCCCCTTTTAAAATTCCCGTATGCATAAGAGTAGCTCTAAAAATAGTTGCCTCCGAGCTTGTACCCTTTTCAAATCTATTAAGTTCTTCTTCGTTTAAAATGGCATCTATAATTAAATTTCGTGCCTTTTTAATCTGTGCTGATACGCTTTTTCTGTTAATTAATTCGTTGTTAATCTTTGGTGCATGTTCGTAGTAGCTTAAGCATATTTCACTTAAAAATCTATTAAAACTAATCTGGTTTTCAAAACACAACTCCGTCACACCATTTAATGTATTAAAATATTTGCATCTGTTATTTTCCGGCAAATATGACTTTTCAAGTTCTACATTTATTTCAAAAATCAAATCTTCCTTATATATTTCAAGTTCCTGTTGCAGAACTTTATTTTCTTCTAAAAAATCTTTATCCTTAAGCAATTTTTCCACAGCTTTTAATTTTCTAATGTTCTGTTGCTCTGAAAAGCCAAATATTTTATCAGGATATATTACAACAAGTCTGTTATCATTTAGTTCCTTTAAATGTTCCATAATCTGATTAACATCCCCATCTTTAAGCATAACAAGACATATAATCAGACCGTCTGCCTTATATGTTTCAAATAAATATTCTGACTTAGATGTATTTAGAAACTGCTCCGGTGTCATATATACGTACTTGAAATATCTTGTCATTGTATATTCCTGGTTGTATTTCTTTGGAAGTACATAATCAAGTTCTGACACTGTGGCAATTTCTTCCTGCCAGTTAAGGCTTAAAGGCTGCTTTTCAATCATGTTGTTCATCTGATTATCAAGATTTACGCCTACGTTATTTTTAAATGCATAAACCCCAAGCTTGCTTCTGTAGGTTACAATATTTTTGCTTTCAAGTTTTTCAAGGCTACTTACAAAATCAGCCATATTTAAACCTGTTGCCAATCTGATTTCCGTCTTTCTAACCGGAACTTCCTCATTTCTATTAATCATATGAAGAATAGCCATTGCCTTAATTATTTTTTCTTCATTTAATGATTCAGCCTTAGTTAAGGCATAGTCTGCCTTAAGCCATTCATTGTGTATGTTAGTAAGAGAAATACTGTCCCTAAACATATTTTGAAAATAGTCATAAACTACATCAACAGACAGTAATTCTTCGCTACCGTTTTCTACTATATTAATTAGACTTCCTTTTTCGTCATTAGCAAGAAAAGTAAAAATACTTCTCTCATTCTGTGCAACCTTTTCACTAATATTTAAAAGTGCATAGGCTGTAAGAGGTAGCATTGGAAAACACCCCTCCATTATGATTTTCTTATATTCTTTCTCTGTAAATAAACCTGAAAAACAAGGAATCTTGTAAGATTCCTCGATTATTTCTTTATTATTCTGCTCCTGAAACCATGGTTTGCAGTCGCTTACTTTCTTCTTTATTACATGCTGAATAAGCTCATAATTATTCTGAGCTGAAACTACAAATCTAACTTCTTTTAATCTACCCTCAACACCTTTGAAAGCATTAACTATATCTGAAGACAATGCGTTGCCGTACTCTTTAATGCTTTTGTGCGCCACGAAAGTAATGTGAATCTGCTGTTTTTTGGAGTTATTGGCAAGCTCACATATATCCTGCAAAATCTTCATGTCATAAGCAAAAGTATCCTTTTCATGACCTTCAATATATTTACTGAACTCATCGAAAATTATATAAATTCCGCCATATCCATAACTTTCAAGTGCTCTGTTAATCTCCCCGTACAAAGTCATAGCGTTATTAACTGTCATTGGCGCAAATTCACTGCCGGCAGTAAGTTTAGGATGTATCTCTTTAAAAATCTTGAGAGCCTCTTCCTTCATTTCCTTAAGTTCACCCATAAACTCTTCCACAGTTCTGCCATATTCTCTAACAATCTGCTTAAAGCTTTCATAAACCTGTTTAAAGTCTTTCTGCCATTTAGCTATAACTTCCAAAGCCTTGCCATAATCGCTTTCAGGTGCCACATTCATAAGATTATTTTTTCTTAATGACTCCATTAAAGCTATAATAAATTCTTTGTTTAAATCCTTCTCTGTTCCTGAAATAATAACCGGCAGAAAAGGCTTTACACTACTTTGTATAGTCTTTATTTTTTCAGCAGTTTCCTTTGAAACTTTTTCTATTTTGTTAATTGTTTTTTTAGTTCTGTCACCTTTTCCGTCATTAAGTAAAGCCAGCAAAACCAGTAAAAGGTGTGATTTTCCCTTTCCATAAGGTCCAATTAAAATATTTGCCTTGTCTCTGTCTGACAAAACATTATTAAGAAACCCATCCAACACTAAAATAGAAGAATGGGTTGGTATATAGCTATTTAGTTTAGATAAATTATCTATGTCCAACTGCAAATTTATTGAATTTTGAAATTTCTTGTCTATTTCTATAAAGTCTTTAAACTTATTCATTTATTCTCTGATATACCTGATTGCCAGATATACGCATCCTTTCTATCAGTGTTTAATGTTTTATTAGTCTTACAAATCGCTTTTCTTTATTGTTCCTGTAATAATTCGTTAGCCTTTTAAAAACTTCTTCTAGTGTTTTTTATAATAATTCGAAACAACTTCCTTAAGCTCGATTTTCTTTTTAAGATAAACCATATCAAGTCCTGCTGTTCTGTTAACAGTCAAATATCCCTGACCTTCTAAATGGTCCAAATATTCGTTTAAAGCCATTCTCTTTAGGTTCAAAATTCTTCCCGGTGACATTGGACTGTTAAGCAATTCATCTATTCCTATTGAGTCAACTTCTTTTTTTTCAAAAAACTTAATCAGGCTGTATAGCACTGCATCATCACATAACTTATCCTTGTCAGGCTGTGTTTTTATATAATTATTTCTGTCTTTTTTTAATAAACCCAATTGTGCAAATGGTGAAATCTTATTTTCCTCCGGATCATAATTCTGCTGCTTCTCTTTTACGTACATATTTAAAAGTACGGAAATATCATCTCGCAACGAACGCTCAGGTATGGCTTTTTCCTCTGCCAAAGGAGTAAGCTTTTCTAATAGAATGTTCATTAAATCTTCCTTTGAAAATTCGTCAATGTTAATTAAGTTAAAAAAAGCATACCAGCTTGTTGCAAGTTTCTCATTTCCTGCCAGATTAATATGGAATATCCATAATGAAAATATATCTTCTAAATACTTATCTTCCTTAAAAATAATCTGACCTATATCTGTAAGCTTTGCCCCCTCTTTAGGTGGTTCTTCCATAAACTTTCCGGCTTTAAGCCAATAGCGAATAGCCTTAGCCATATTGCTTCCCACTCCAAGAGCATCCGCCCCATAGTTTTCAGAGAAAACTTTTGGATTGGCATCTACCTTTGCAAGTCCTTTATTAAGCCACCCCTCACGAAGTGCAAATGTTTCATGTCCTTTAAGTTTAATCGCCATTTTCTTCTCCTATCTGCCTGCTTAAGTTTCATAAATAATTAACTAGTTTCTTTTTATTGCCAAAACCTTTCTCATATAACATCCTGCCGTGTAATGATTAACGCATTCTGCACATCTTACACATTTATTGTCCAGTATTCTATAATCAAGATTACCTTCTTTGTCCTCTTTTATAACTATGGCATTGTGCTTGCAAATACTTTCGCACGCCCTACATGCCATACACATCTGATATTTTGTAATCTGACATTTAATCTTATCCTCTGCTGTTTTAAGATTCTTTGCCCCATCTATGTTGCTGTCAATTATTGTAACTTTTAAAGTTGTAGAGCCAATTCTGCCCTGCAATTTCAAAACAGGATTGCCGTTCCTTCTTGTTACATAAACTTCACCCAATCGCTTATTGCCCATATCGAAATTTAAATATCCAAAAGGCTTAAACAACTCATACAATTGGTCTGAAATTGGTCTTTGAAGTTCATAATTAAAAGCATTCTCTTCCAGCACACAAGGTTCAAATGATACTGCCGACTTCTTTGCATAATCTACGCCATTTCCCCCCTGTCTTGCTTTCCACTTGCCTTCGTCCACATACACTTCCGGATCAGGTTTTCCAATCTTTGTTGCAAAGTCAACCAAAAGCTGTCTGAATCTTTTGGACTGTTCAGGCATATGAATCTTAGACAAAAACTCTGACCAACCACTGTTATTAGGACAACACCAGCAGCCAACTCTTGCATACCCTAATCTGTATGCATAATTAAAATCAATTTCTGTTGTAAGCATGTAAAGCCACACATCAAAATCCATCCAGTCAATAATCGGTGAAATAGTTATCTGCTTTGTAATTTTAGAGCCTTCTGTTTCACGCTCATACTTGTTTCTGCTTGCTGATTCGTTTCTTCTTATTCCATAGAAAGTTATAATTTTGTTCTTATTTCTAAACATAGTTTTAATCTTTCTCTGGATTGCACCTGTTTTAAAAATAGTACAGCACCATCTCATAACTCTGCTTGGTGGGCCAACCAAAGCACAAAGTTCCTCAAAATCTTTATCTTTGTTTCTTGATGAAACAACAGGAGTCTGTGGATGTTCTTTTTTAAATCGTTCTATGTATTTCATAGTCTCGGGGAATTCTAAAGTTGTGTCACCGAAAATATGAAGAATCTTCGGTTCACTTAAAGCTCTCATAACCAGATCAGATGTGACTGTAGAGTCTTTCCCCCCTGAAAAAGAAACGAACATATCTCTTGCAGTGTAGTCCTTTGTTGAATTCTTAATATAGCCCACTGCCTCTTTTACAATAAATTCATATCGGCTTCTGTTAGCCTTAATGAATCTGTCTTTAAATTCATTAAAATATCTATAATCAATATTTGAAACTTCACTCTCATATTTAATTCTTATTTCTTCCGAATTCTTATCCTTTAAATCCTTAACTGCAAAATCAACCTTATGACCATCAGCGATATATCTGTTACCTGAGCAGTTCCAAACAGACATCTTTTCGTAATATCCCGGCTCCTTATCTGTCATTATTTCTAATAACAACCTTTCCTCAGGAAAAACCGGTCTCATATCCGTTGTTATTCTTCTGCCACTACTTCCACAACACTGACATTCCTTCTGATACAATGGCACCTTGCAGGTTTCGCACCAGTATATGTCTGATTTCGTCAGTTCAGTTCTCTGTCCACACACAGGACAGGTACTGCTTTTAGTTTTAATATTGTCATTTCTGCATATGTAATTTAGCACTTTATCACCTATCTCAAATCTTCCGGTTTTAAATGCAAATAAGAACATAATTCCAAAAATTCTGATGCCGTAAAAGTTACATTCTCGTCAGTTAACTTTTTCTCCCAAATTCCGGTATCCTTAGAAATCTGTGATGTAGATATTTCTTTTTCTTTTATGTATTTAATTAATGCTTTTGAAACGCTGTTATTATTTTTCATTTGTCACCGCCATTCCCGTATTACAAGAAAATAATATTATAATGTCTATTATATTCTCTGAATACAAGAAATGCAATGTGGATTTTTCCCGAATCAAAAGAATTCAAAAGGATTTTTCCTTTTTTCAAGGTGATTTGGTTGACGTTGATTTTTTCTTACTATATTATTTAAAAAGAGGTATTTAAAATGAAGAATAGAAAGATTGCAGAAGTATTAAAAGCTTACCGAAAAATGAATAATTTAAGTGTGAGGGACGTTACTGAATTACTGGAAGAAAAGTCACTTAAGGTAGCTGAAAAAACCGTTTACGGATGGGAAAGCAGTGCCACTCAGCCTGACGCTGACACACTACTTCTACTTTGTGATATTTATAATATTGATAACATTCTTCGGGTATACTGACGAAGAGCCAATTAATCTTACAAAACATGAACATCACTTAATAGAACAATATAGAAAGCACCCTGAAATACAGGATGCAGTAGATAAGCTGTTGGATATTAATTAATAGTTAGTAAGATGAAATTATTTACATTTCAAAGAATTAACAGGGCTTAATGCTAATTAGTTTGTTGAAAAACATTAATTAGCATTGAAGCTCTGTTCTTTTTTTGGGAGATTAAAACAAAAGAGAGCACACCAAAACTGATGTGCTCCCAATTAAAAAGGGTATTTTTTATAGCAATTTATTTACCATTTCAAATCAATTACAAGAGCATCTGCTTTGTTATACTGAAGCAATGTACTCTGATCATTTACATCATCATAACAGAATCCGTAAGCTTTTCCTAAAACTGAATGTTCATGGAAGAAACCTGCATAGAAGTTTGCAACACTATTCTTGTAATACTGACTTGGTGTGTACCATTTGTCAGGTTCTGTTGCAACACCTCTGTTAAATGCTGCACAAAGCTGTGCTTCAATAGCTTTTTCAACACCATTTCCTCTGTCAAATGCGCCCTTGCCTTCTAACACTTCCTGTGTATTTGGCTTATCAACATAATAAACTGTGCTGTCACCTTCTCTTGTAAATCGCATCTGATTTCCAACTACTCTACCAACGAAGCTTCCTGATTCTGAGCTGAATCTTAAATCTTCATTGGCATATTTGTTCCAGAATTCATTAATATAATTATCAAAATAATTTCCATTATCCTGTCCAACATTAAATGTACTCTTACATGGTGCAATAATTCTATCATCTCTTACAAGTGACTTATATTCATTTGGAACTTCATTCTTGAAAGCTGTAAAGATTTCATCTCTTGTTCCAACATCACCTACTACATTATCGTATCCACCATATAACGAACCACCTATTAAACGTGTAACCATTGGGAAACAGAAATAATCAACACGTGTTGTATTTCCCCAATAATTTTTTCCTTCAATTGTAAATTCAGCAAACTCAAATAATGTGTTAGCATTCACGTCTCCAGGATTGTTAAGATCCGGTCCGGCATAACCTGTAGAACCATTAAACTTAACATATACCGGCTTTCCATAGCTTAAGTACATCCTTCCTGATCTGATAGTTGGAGCATATACATGATCTGATTCTGCAAGTGTATGATAAATATTTGCATATTTTGTTCCGTTTACTTCAACTGTGTTAAGACTCTCTGATGCAGGAATCATATTTCCATCTTTATCCATATAACAAAGCTGATTATTTTCATTATTTCCTAAAATGCACCAGTAAATTTCACTGTCACTATATTTTCCATTAGTCTTATTGTTAAGTTCAATTGCAATTCTGTCATCTCTTAAAGGAACATTTTTCTTAAGCTGTGGCTTAAGTTCTTCAGGACATGTTTCAGGTTCTGTTTCCTTTTCACCTGTTCCTGTAATTGCAACCTGTACCTCAAGCTTTTCAGATTCTCTTGTTCCAACTACTGTTGTAATTGCTATTGTATGTGTTCCTTCTGTATAAACAGGAAGCTTTAATGACTGTGCTGAAATTCCTGTACGTCTTCTTTCTCCATCGACATAAACATTGTAACAATCAATTTTTCCACGTCCCCAAACAATATTAACATATCCTACACTTGCCTGACTTACATCCAAACCAAATGGCTTTTCAATTGAGCTGTCTGTTGTGAAAGCAATTGTTGTTGTTTCCTTTGGTATTGTTGTAGGCTTAGCTGTTGTAGGTTTTACAGTAGTAGGTGCTACTGTTGGTACTTCCGGTGCCTTTGTTGTTGCTGGCTGTCCGCTTTCTGCATATGTATATTTAATTGATGTTATGCTAGAAATCTTATTGTTCTTAACTGAAGCAACGCCAATTGTGTATTCTCCTGAACCCTTTGTAAATACTGCCTTATCTAAATTAACTGAAGAAGCACTAACATTTGTTGCATACACGCCATCAACATATACATTATATGAATCTACATCTGATACCGCCCCCCATGCAAAATAATATGGTAAATCTGCATTTCCTGACCATACAAGTCCTTCAGGGGCTTTTATGCTTTCATCTACATCCTGACCCGGTACTGATGGTGTTGTTACAGAAGCTACCGTTGTTGTTACAGATACATTTGTTGTTGCTTGTGCTCCATTTCCATCATATGTATACTTAACTGATGTTATTGCTGATATCTTGTCTCCTTTTACTGTTGCAATTCCAACTGTGTATTCTACAGCTCCCTTTGTAAACATTGAGGCATCCAAGTCTGCAACATTTTCTGTAACTTTTGTTACATACACTCCATCTATATAAACATTATATCCGTCAGCTCCATCAACTGCTGCCCATGCGAAATGATATGGCAATCCCTCTCCCGGTGCATGAATAAGTCCTACCGGTGCCTGAATGCTTTCATCAACATTACCGTTAGCTGTTGTAGGTGCTACTGTTGTAGGTTTCTCTGTTGGTTTTAATGTTGGTGCTACTGTTGGCTTAACTGTAGTACTGTCATTTTTCTTAGTCGTTTCTGTTTTAGTTGTCTTCACTTCAGCTTTAGTAGTTACTATCTGTGAAGGTTCACTCTTTGTAGTTACCTGATTTATAACACTATTATTGTTATCGGAAGGTTTTGTAACTTTAATACTATTATTTCTTTTAACAACAACTTTGCATTTATATTTCTTCTTTCCAACCTTTGCAGTTATTGTAGTCTTTCCCGGTTTCTTTGCCTTAACCTTTCCTTTTTTAGAAACTGTTGCTACTTTTTTCTTTGAAGACTTCCAAACTACCTTTACTCCGGCAGGTTTATTCTTCACCTTTAACTTCTTTGTTTTTCCTACCTGCAAAACTATCTTCTTTGAGCTTAGTCTTGTTGTAGTCCTTGCATTAACATTTGTTAAATTCATAGGCATCATTGTTACTATTAATGCCAATGTTAAAACAATTGTCAAAATTCGCTTCATTTTGTTCATAAATCTCCTCCTAAAAATGTTTTCATTCCCTTCCGCTTTTAAAAATAATTATTGCGGTTAATAAATACGTTTTTATCCTAACATATTTAGTTATTTTGCACAATATTTTTTTTGAAATAAAAACACTTTTATCATTTTCATCAAAAATAACGTTTCAATCTATATTTTAGCAAAAAAAAAACAGCCCCCAATCACATGCCTTGTAATCAGGGGTTTTATTGTTTTTAAAACTGTTTTTATTATCTTTTTATAATTTTATTTTTCTATTCAATGCTTTCGTCATATACAGCTCTGCAACCTCCTATAAACTTAGGTCTTGTTCTTGCTGCAAGTACGTTTGCCTCGCCGATTTTGTTATTTTCAAGTCTTACCGGAACTGCAACTTTCTTAATGTGCATTCCAATAAGAGTTCCGCCAATGTCAATTCCACCGTCTGCCTTAATTTCTTCCACAGCAACAGGATCTTTAAATGTCTTATATGCTGTTGTTCCAAATGAACCACCCGCCTTAGGCTGTGGTACAACGTTAACTATTTCTGAAAACGGAACTGCTGCACGTTCAACTATTATTGCTCTGTTAAGATGTTCACAACACTGAGCTGCAAGATATATCTTTCTGCTTTCAAGGACTTCATATATTCCTGAGAAAACTGCCTTAGCCACTTCAAGGTTAGAATTGCTTCCAATCTTATCTCCACATATTTCACTTGAAGAACAACCAACTACAAGAATATTGCCTTCCTTTAATCCTGCTTTATCGCAAATTTCTTCTGTTGTTTTTTTTGCCTGTTCTTTTAATTCTTCGTACATTTGAATCGCTCCTTTCAAACAACATAATGCAAAAGAGAGCTGTATGATATTTGTAGCCTGCTCTTTTTACCGCCTACAATTTTATCACACAACTCTTTCCTTTTACATATTATTTTATATTTTTATACAAATTTTTTAACTAATTTTGTAACCTTTGCTTCTTCTAATGCGAAAATAGCAATAAATCCTAATACTAAGCATGTAACACCCTGGATGCTGTTGCTTCCAATTGAAGGCACTGCTCCAAGTCCATATCCTAATAAAGTACTTTCATATAAGAAATATCCTAAAACCATAATAACTTCTGCAACTACACCACTTACAATATAAGCTACTACATTCATTCCCTTACTGTCCTTAGTGTTTGCTTTCTTAATTGTTACAAATACTAAATATGCAACTAAAGCCATTAAAAACTTAATTACAAATGTTCCCGGTACATAACTTCCGTAACCGCTGATAAAATCTGAAAGGGCTGAACCGATACCTGCTGCAAGGGCACCATAAACGCCACCAATCATCCAAGCTGAAAGTAATACAATAGTATCACCAATATTTACATAACCGTTTGTTCCTACTGTAGG